>Ga0187892_10001461_pt1 | contig 53847 bp, 43 predicted proteins | sample MA1701073metaG_FD_139345 | JGI IMG/M metagenome (GOLD analysis project Ga0187892, IMG submission 139345) | Bio-ooze microbial communities from a basaltic lava cave in the Kipuka Kanohina Cave System on the Island of Hawaii, USA - MA170107-3 metaG ...
GCAAAACTGACCACCAGAAAAGCCTTCGGCTTTCGAACCTATCATGCGCTGGAACTGGCTTTGTATCATACCCTTGGCGCTCTGCCCGAACCGCAGTTCACCCATAGATTCTGCTGAGGAGCCAAAAATTCTTCCCCTTCAAGTTCTTCTTCCGTTAATTTATTGAGGTATTCGTCATATTTCTCCAACTCCGGTTCCGTGATCGCCCACTTGTCTTCCCCTTCTTCATGAACCTCTATTTCTTGACGACGCTTTTCACTCCCACGAACGACACCTTCCCAGAAGGACGAACGACACTTAATATGAGTCGCATAGGCGCTATCTAATGGGAAGACAAGTGGCCGCGTCTGCAGAAAATGAATCGGTAACGTTCCTCTTCGATACGTGGACTTTGCCATGATATGGCTGGCAATCCATTCGCCCACGGCTGCCTGTGTATCTGCAGCACAATTGACCGAAAAACTCAAACCGGAAATGATAATGCGGATGGCAAACCGCCCACTGGGCATATTAAACGACTGGGTTCTAGGATCCTTTCCCAATCGATCAACAGCTCTCCGATCAATACTGGGAGTGGCAGATCCCATGCCGCTACGCACATCGGGAGCACAGAGGTGATCCGCTCCAAAAAACTTCCAAAACTCATACAGTGAATTTGCGTCTTTCCCGATATTGCAGGCGCGAAATTGGATTTCGCGAATGCCCTTGGCTTGTAACCGCAGCATTTTATTGATTAGCCTATCCCCTCGATCTTGCTTTTTGGTGATTTGTCCGGGGAATAGTGAATCCACAAGTGAGTTGATGCGGGCTTGGACAATTCTCTTGGCTGCATCCACACTGGAGACTTGCGGAGTTACCTTCGGCCATCCGGAAACCATCTGTTGCCATGTTTTGGAATGCAAGACTTCCACAATCCGCCGCCACCTATCCAAATCCGTCCCAGAAGCTCGTCCCCAGAAAGTATCACTTTCTTTAGCCGTACGGATCAGGGATCGAACATATTCAATTCCTGTCAGGATGAACAAGGAATGTTTTGTCGCAGCAATTTTGGTTGCACTTGTCAGAGGCATAAACAAACCTTCCGGGTTCCCATGAGCATCGATCACAAAGTTCTTTTGACTCGATGCCAACATGAGATCCATGAGGTTCTCGAAATTTGATGGTTTCAAAATAAATACTCGTTGGATCGCCAAATTTCCAAGCTGTGGGAATGCGTCAAAATATTTTTTGCCGTCGTTGTCGGGAACAAACGCATCTGCTTTTAGGTTAGCGCTAACCTCAGCTACCTCCTCGTACTCGGCTAAGTCGGCTAGGTTTCCGCTCTGTTCCCTTCCCGGTTTCCTTGCTTCAACCAGCGCGCGTTTGGTCTCCGGCCCGGCGATACCGTCGGCCGTGAGTCCGTGCTGTTGCTGAAACCGGCGCAGCGCGCTGCGCGTCGCCGCGTTCATGATCCCAGTGACCGGAAGCCGCAGACCCAAAACCTGATTCAACGAACTCTGCACCCCACGGACAAACTCGGTCCCGTGTACGGGGCAGGTGCAGGGAGCAGGTTCACCCTCGACCCTGTAATCCACAAATAACGGCGTAGGTGAATACCCCCAAATGCGACGCCTGGGCGGCCACCGCCGACGCGGCATCGGCCGCGGCGGACCTCCCGGTGGTCGGTAACCGGTTGCGCCGCGAGGCGAGAAAGGCATGCCGCGCCGCATTTCCCGCTCCCATTCGGAGTCGCTTGGCTGCGATTCGAAATTCTCTGGATCGAATTCGCAATACGCCTCAAATGGCGGTTGTTCGAAGCTGGATGCGTTCATCATGACTGAACTCCACGGTTGTCCTTACAATATGCTGGGGCGTATTTCGGGTTCGTGGCGATTGCCCAAAGGACAGGGGATGCAGAGTCAAGGGTGCCCTCATCGAGGTGGTAGAAACAGTAGCCATTCGCGATCCTCCGGTAAGTTGTTCCTAACAGAGGAATGCCTTCTCCTCGATAGCGTTCGCCCTCTCTGAAACGAAATTCAACTCCGACCCCATTTAACTCGCATTCGTTTTTGTTCTCCATTTTCAGGACCCCCCGGCTAGTTACGTTTTCATGATCGCCGTTTGCGCTCTGTTGTTGCCGCATTTGTCGCCGCCTTCATTCCTGGTCCATTTCATTCTTGAAGGCGGTGTTTTTTTGCAAGTTGTTGGTGAACTCCGCGACACGCCAACCCAGCCTAACGAGTATCCTCACCAGTAACTAGCCAAAACTGCCGCGTCCCCATTTTCTTCACACGAAATAAGCCGTGGTCAAAAGTTAGATATGGCTTTCCTCTCCGCCATTGCCTGAAGTCCCAATATACTCCGAGGGTCCGAAAAAGGGACATCTCTGAACCTTTCTTCATCAAAGGGCCCAACTTCTAGGAAAAACAGCTTTCCAGGAATGGCGACATTCGCTCTTGAAGGTTCGGAGACTTTTCGTAAACCGAAAGCTAGATGAACCAAACCATTTGATTTTGTATTGAGGTTATCCAAGCTGCAAGTTATGCGGGTACTACTAGTCTTGGTGTCCAATGTCATTGTTGCGAACGGGCTTTTGGCGTCACGCACCAACTCGGATACGTCAATTTGGTTTTTCCAGAGATCAGGAGTCATAGTGGCAACGGCGCTAGCAACTCCAAAAGGTTTCACGACCGGTCTTGAGCCGCTTCTTTTGCACGCGAGCTTTGACCTTGAGTCTACGCTCGAAGAAAACAGGTACCAAGCCAGCGATTTTTTCTGCTGGTCAAACAGCCCAAACACGACATTGATGTTTCGTTGTCGACCACAGTGCACCTCGAAACCGCTCAGACCGCGTACCCAATGCGCGGGGTGTAAGGGTTTCTCAATGGTAATTTTTGCTCCCATCTTTGCAAGCGCACGGCCGACAGGTGTGTTCTGTAGCCGCTTCGCCAAGGCCTTCCTCTGACGTTCACCAGCATCCTCCATCCGTGCTTCTGGCTCGAATTCGAAGTCGAATTCTGCAGTAAGTGGTATCGTGGCCGATGCAGGCGGTGTCACCATGCCTGACTCAGCCGGTTTTGTGACACCGGCTTGAGGCGATTTTCCACTTCTCGCTGCAATTAGCGCGCGTTCTGTATCAGGGCCGGCAATGCCATCGACAGGGAGCCCTTGGCGCTGCTGGAAGCTGCGAACGGCGCTGCGCGTCGCCGCGTTCATGACGCCGGTGACCGGGAGCCGCAGGCCCAAAACCCGCTTCAACGAACTCTGCACCCAGCGAACGAACTCGGTGCCGTGCACGGGGCAGGTGCAGGAGACAGGTACAGGTTCACCTTCGATCCGTTGGTCCACAAAAAACGGGGGAATTGAATAGCCCCAAACACGACGCCTGGAAGGCCACCGCCGATACGGCATCGGCCGCGGCGGACGTCCCGGTGGTCGGTAACCTCTCGTGCCGCGAGGCGAGAAAGGCGTGCTGCGCCGCATTTCCTCCTCCCATTCGGAGTCGGTTATCTCAGACTCGAAAGTCTCTGGATCGAATTCGGTCTCTTCTTCACCGAATTCGGAATATGTCTCAAATGGCTGTTCTTCGAAGCTGAATGCATTGTTCATGACTGAACTCCATGGTTGCTCTTTCAATGTGCTGCGGCGTATTCCGCGCTTGTGGCGATTATCCAAAGGACAGCGGATGGAGAGTCGAGGGTGCCCTCATCGAGGTGTTAGAAACAGTAGCCATTCGCGATCCTCCGGTAAGTTGTTCCTGACAAAGAATGCCTTCTCCTCGATAGCGTTCGCCCTCTCTGCAATGAAATTCACCGGTTGGTGCTGATGTATGGCCCGAATGAGATGTTCATCCGATTGGGAATGAAGCTCTTGCTAAGCGGACAAACGTAATCGGAAGACATTTCTATCTCACTTCGGCCCCGGCAAAAGCTGCAGAATGCCGCACCTGATTGATGATCGTGAGCTTCTCCAGTTCCTTGCAAAGCTGCTCATACAGACGCCACTCCAATTGGTGTTTTGGATAAGACAACACGGAGATGGCGTAGCTTGCCGTGATGTCGACACACAAATCACCTCGATGGGGAAATTTGCGACAAACCTTCCGAGTTGCTCCTTGGACATGGCTGTTGTCGTGAAGAGTCCACAGCCGCATCGATGGGTCGAGCTCTCTGCACCCGTGTTGGTTCCAATAAGCCTTGCTGTGCTTGAGGATCCCACACTTGGCCGGGAAGCGTCCCCTGGGATAGATGAAATACGGGCGCACCGTGCAGCCTTCCTTCAATACCCGCTGCATCTCAGTCGAAGAGGCGTCGTCCACCAACCTGCGTTGGGCAAGCAGCGTGAAAAATGTTGCGGCGGACAGGACGGTTGCATTGTGACCGAAGACGGGCTTGGGCTCGCGCATGGGATTGTTCCCCCATACGAGGCAAAGATCAGGGCACGTCTCGCTACAATATCCTGCGCCCAGCCACAAACCCCCTCGCGTCGGATGCCGGAGCCCGGATTGCCATGTTACCGAGGCGATATAGGGGAAGCCGATCTCTTTGATCAGCCTCCCCATGCTGCAGTTGCCGTTGATCGCACCGTTCTCGAATAGGCTGCGCGCGTTCGCGCTCAGATCCAGTTTGTCCGGATCGCCGAGCCATTTGCGAATATCAAATAGAAAGACCAGGTTCGGGACGTCTCGGCTAAGCCCTTTCAGGCTCCAGTCCTTGAGCGCAGCCTTTTCCAATGCACTGCCATTCGATATGGCGCGCGTTTTCGCGAGATGACGCAGATCGAAACGCAGCTGAAACGCTGTGTAAAGCGCCAAAATCTTGGGCACGCTTGCGCCGTCCATCGCCAACGTCGAACCCCATCCCGCGAACTCAGGTTTCGTTAGCTTCGGGCCGGTGAGGTCAATCAGGGCGATGCGAACGCGGTCGCACTGAGAGGCGGACTTTTTCAGGACGCTGTTGCGGCTTAAAAAATCCTGGAACTTGGTAGTCACCAGTTGGTTCAGGCGTGTCTGCAAGCCGGTGTTGCTTCGATCGGTGATCAGATTATCGGTCGCGTCGATGAACCCCGGGTTCATGTTCTTTGGCTCCAGCCTGGCCAGCGATCCCGCTATGAACTGACCCGGTTTCTTGGGGTCTGGTCTCTTGGGAATGTGAAAATGATCAAGACAGATCAGGCCCTTCAGACAGGTTGTTGCGGCACCGGGCACTTCCCATTCGAAGTCGAATTCAGCATCGGTTGATGTAGAGGCTGGTTGAGTCATCCTCGGCGGTGGTACGGCCGGCTCAGCTGACTCCGGCATGCCGGACACAATCGGTTTCGTGGCTCCGGCTCCCGGGGATTGTCCACTTCCTGCGGCGATGAGTACCCGCTCGGTATCCGGCCCGACAAGGCCAGTAATCGTCAATCCCTGCCGCTCCTGGAAGCTGCGGACGGCGCTGCGGGTCTCCGGCCCCATGATGCCGTTCACGGGGAGCCGCAGGCCTAAGATTCGGTTAAGCGAGTCCTGCACCCAACGGACATGCTCGCTTCCCTCTGCCGAGGGCTCGGCACTGGGTGGGGTCGGTGATCCGCCCGCCGGGGCCGGTTCGGCACCCTTTGGCTCGGCGCCCGCTGGCGCTGGCGGTTGGGGTGGTGGCCGGGGTTCCACGACCGAGATAGCCGGCAACGGGAAGGTTGGGAATATGACCGGTCGAGGTGGGCGGATAGGCGGCAGAGGCGGACGTATCGATGGTCGTAGTGGGCGCTTGATCAGGCGCTTGGCAGACACTATCTGGCCCCCGCGTCTGGCACGGGATACAGCTGGACGCCGGCGTCGGCCGACCTCTTCTTCCCATTCCAAGTCGGCCAATTCGGCTTCCAACCTTCCCGACTCTTCATCGAATTCCGAATAAGTCTCGAACGGCTCAGACTGAAAATTGAGTTCGTATCTCATGACCTACCTCCGAGATTTTTGGTTTCGCGCTCCAATTTCGTCCACCGCATGGTCGATATCGCTTTTCTTAATAGAGCGCGCCGCACTATGGCCTCGCTACCGGCTAACACCGTCGCCCGGCCGGTCGTAAGCTGGGCCCGCGGCCGCAATGACCCGGTGAGGTGCCGCAGACCCAGATAGAGTGCCGATCGAGCATCGGCGTCTACCCTCACTCATCTTCCCTACGGCTGAGCAAGCGGCGGCGGCGAAAGCCCGGCATCTCGGGATATGCCAAAGTCTCAGACACCAAAGCCCCCCGCGCGGCGCCGGGGGCGGGCAGAGCCCCTCGGGCCGGCTGCGCGGCGAGCCGACGCTGCAGATGCACCGAGGGCTGGAAGTAACGCTCGGCCCGCCGCGTATCGGTGACCTCCACGCCCAAGTCCACCCCGGTGACGGCCTGATAGGCATGGATGTACAGCTGGACCTCTGGCTTCCAATGGCGTGCCCAGTTCTTGGCCTGGTTCTCGGTGTTGTTGAGGTTCACCCAGTCGCCATAACGCACGGACAGCAGAATCCGTTCGCCGGTAACGGCCAACTCGTGGAAGTGGGTGACCGTAGTATCCGTCCAGCCCTGCAGCCGCTTCATGTCATCGACCGCCCCCATCCATGGCTCCTGATAAGGCACCATGTGGCGCCCGCGCAGGAACTCGCGGATCTCGGTCCGGGACAGGAACCATTGCATGTTGAGCATTTCCGCCCGCGCCGTCCAGGGCAGGTCGCCGAACTGGTTGTGCGCCCCCTCGGCGAGCAGGAGATGAACCTCCTTGAGGACGTTCAGCAAGGGAAAGGCATCGGCGACCAACGTGGTGTCGGAATCTGACTTGAAAAAGATCGCCGCCCGATTCAGGAGGTTATGGAAGGCTGTTATGAACTTGGAGCGGCTGTCCGCGGATTCCAGCTTGGGCACCGCCTTGCCCACCAGGGTCAACCCATAGTGGTGATCGTACTCGTAGGCCCGGCGCGGCACCGTCAGGCGGTTATACTCGTCCTGGATGAAACCCCACAGAAGGTTGTTCAGCGGCCGTAACGGGTCGATCTCCAAATTCGCCAGGGGATCGCGGGCTCCGCTGCTCCGGTTCTGGAAGCGCCGGGTGATGGCGTTCATGGTCTGCACCAGCATCCCTTCCTCTTCCCAGTAGGACCAGATCAGCTCGAGCAGGCTGGGGCAAGAGAATCGATGCTGCAGGATCTCCCTGCAGTAAGGCAGCCTCTCATCCCTTAGCTCTGCCGGAACGAGGGCTTTCACAATACGGTCGAGATAAGGCAGCTTACCGCTTATACCGGGGATACCCCCGAGATACGCCCCCAGTATTTGCTGAATTTGCTCCAATGTAACGGGCCTGCCGAGCCGGGAAACCGGATCCTCCAATCCGGGCACCACCTGACCGTTATCAAGAAAATGCCCTGTTATAGGGTCTCTTGGAAGAAACCCTGTGTTAGGGTCTCTTGGAGGCGCGATGACAATGCCGCTCTCGAAGATCAGGAAGGCCTGAGCAGCCAGCCTGAGCAGATAATAGGCATCCGGCCCGTAAATATTCGGACGGATTGCCAAGTTACCGCGAATATCGTCAACCGAGGGCGCGCCGTAGGTTTTAGCTTGCGTCTCGCGTTTCTGCAGTGGATCCAAAAAACATGGCTCGCAGGTTGCTGAACCCCTATCTGTAAACCCGGGTGGACCACAGGGCTCTATAGGGAGAACTGGACAAAGCAGGCGGTTGATGAATGCCTCATAACGATCGAAGCTGATCGCGTCCGTGCGGTTGCGGATCGCGACCCACAACGCCTGATCGTTGGTCGGTTCCGCCGCCGAGCGCTGCAGGGTTACCGAGGCGTCTACTTGACGCGGGAGCACGGTGATCCTGGTTTCACCCTCACCCGCTTTTGGGGAACCGGCCGTTAGGTGGAAAACTTCGACCTTCGCCTTATAGCTACTCGATCGCAGCCCCGTGGTATCCCAATGCGCTACAACGCCGCCAGCTGTTTTTTTGAATTCCGTCACAACGCCCCCGTCAGGATTAAATGCGTAAACCAACGTATCGTCCTCGGGGGCAACAGTAACCTCCAATACAACTATCCCGCCTTCAGAAATAGTTTCCGGTGACGGCGTAAAGCTGGTTACAACGCCGGTATTACCTCCTATCTCGGCAGGGGCTGATATACCTCTCGCTAACTGATTTTTCTCATCAGGCTTTTTTGAGTTCGCCATGGCATCCTCCTAAATCAAAAGGGTTAAGTTACTGGCGCGGCCACCCGCGCCCTCGGGATTGCCGCGCAGAGCGCGGAAGTGTCCAGCGTGCTGCGCAGCGCCCAGTGCGTGAGAAGCTTTGCCACTGTGGTGCTCTCCTCTTCCGGGCTCATCCTTCCCTCCATCTTGGCCTGGCCGATGACGGCGAAGACCAGCGCGGGAGAGGCCCGGTACATCGCTCGCGGTCCCGTGCGCCAGCTCTGGTGATAGGCCGCGAGCCGCGCGGGCTGGCGTTCATCTACGGTCAGCGCCTCGATGAGCGAGGCGCCGCGCAAGGCTCTGGGACGGTGATGAACCAAGCTATCGACGAACTCCGGCATGCCCGATTCGAGCCCGGCGATGAGTCGCTGTCTAGCTTTATTCAGCCCCTCCGTGGGATAGAACGACTCCCACAACCGAGCAAGCCGGTCCCACTGTGGGTGGGGATAAAGGGCTTTGCCCATGGCGCAGGAGAGCTTTACCCGGATCCAGGGGATGGGATGGGGATCGTCCAGATTCACCCGAAACACGAAGGCCTGCGGCAAACTCACCACGCCCATGAGCCCCAGCGTCGAGGCGACGCCTACCCGCGCCACCGACCAGAAGTCGGCGACGATCTCCGAGATCCAGCGTTCCCAGAAGCGCCAGATGTTATCCGCCCGCTGCTGCAACTCCCGCCGTAGGGAATCGACGAGGTCGAGGAGTGCCGCCGCCTGGTGACCCACCTCATGCACCAGGGAGGAGGCGATACCGCTGCCCACCATGCGTTCACGCGGCACCCGGATGATCGCCACTGGATTGTCACCGCCGCCTGGCAGCCGCGTGCGGGCGCGCCGGATGGCGGCGCCGAGCCCACGGTCCAGATAACAGACCACGGGAGGCGATGGATAGTAATCCGGAAGGGACAGGGCGTCGGCGGCGACGGCATCGAGACCGGACAACCAGACGCCAGTCTCGTGCTCGCTGCGCTGGGTAAGCGCGTCGGCGAAGAGGTCGAACTGCGAAAGCACAGCATTGAACCGTAGCCGCAGAAACGTAAAACGGCGCTGCTGCTCGGCCGGCGAGGCACGTCGACCTTCGAGACTGTGCAACCATTCCAGAAAGTTGCCCACTCGCCCGCGCAGTTGACGGCGTTCCTCAGCAAGGTGACGCTCGATGGCCGTCTGCGCCAAGAGGGAGATGCCAGCCGCCGGCACCATCGGTTCGTGAAGCGCGAAGGGCTTCACCCGCGCCAGTCGAGTGAGCAGGGCGCGCGCCTCTTGCAGCAGCATCCATGGAGCGAAAGAATCCCTCGTCATCGTCGCCATCTCCCCGTGCGTTGGCCTGCCTCACACGCCCCGCAAGACGATCACGTCACCTTTCAGTCGAAACCAACGCCCGCTCCTACCGCGCCGGACTCTGCCCCCCATGCGCATGGAGGGAGGGGGAGTACTCCGCAAAAGCCCAGGCGCATGCTGCTGGGCGGCGGTGACTGCCGCTGACTTGGCCGCGGCCATGGGGTCCGCTGCCGCTGGCTCGAGCGCGGCATTCTTGGCTGCTTCACCCGCCCAGCGCACATATTGTTTCGCCGTTTCAAACTCCTGGTCCTCCGGGCTCAGTCCCTCCAGTTCCAGGCCAAAGGCCCGGCCTGCTGCGGAAGCGAGTTGACTGCCGAGTACCGCCCCTGCTGGGCCTCCGAAAGCGGTGCCCACGGCGCCAGCGACGGTCGGCAAGTACTTCTTGGCTGCTCCTTTAAGTAATCCTTTCAACGCTTGGCCAGTAGGGGTTTTTACAAACTTACCGATGGCCCGCCCGGCTTTCTTGATCAAATTACCCAAGAACTGATCGAGTTCTGCCTCGTCCGAGACGGCGAGCAGCCCGCTGGCCATCTCCATCTCCTCGGCCTCGTCAAAGACGGCTTCGGTGTCCGGCGTTTCGAATTCGTCGTACTCGTAATCGGATTCTAACTCCGCTTCATATTCAGCCTCTGGATCCATCTCCATCAGCGTGCGATCGATGTTGTGCATGATGACTCTCCTCCAAACAAGAATGACGATTGAACAAGATTAACCTGCGCAACCGTCTCAAGGCGAGCGCTATGCCAGATCATAAGCAATTGTTTTTACGTAGTTTTATGTTAGCTGGCGGCGAAGAATATTTCGGAGGGAATGGATTTCCAGGCGAATCAGGCGAAGCTGTTTTCGGTTATATACCTTCACGGTGCCGTTAGCTCGTCGTGGCGGCGGGAGGCTCCAGCTTTGCCGGGGGACTCGTCGTGGTTTGACCTGTACTACGGTTGGCGTGAATCTCCGATCCCTGCCAAGAGAAGGGGATGCACAGATGAACGAATGTCAAAAGGCCGTCTGCTTTCCAGCAAATTGTCGTGTGTAAACTCAGTAATGCCAGAAATGACGGCCTCTTTTTTAGGTCTGGTGAGAAATCGGGCCTAGGCGCTGCAGCATCCAGTGCTGGCAATACCTGAGAGTGAGGCAAGATTACGGCCTGTGGGATGACCATTCGAGTACTCGCGCCAACTGCTGTTGCGGCCGGCACAGCCACTTGTGCGATGGCCGTATACCCTAGGGCTGGAGAGCGAGCCAGCCAGATGCTGATACAGCGAGAGCGCGAGGTTGTCGTTGCCCGATGCTGTGTTGCAACCGTGAAGCACGAACATCACATTATTGGCTAAGGGAGCTGTGGGCACATCCGACGCCGTCCGCCCGCCTGCGCCGCGGTCGGGCGAGTATGAATTTCGGTACAGGCCGACGTTGCTTCCGTTTCCTACTACTCCCCCGTCGAAGCCATGGCTGAAGATGTGCACAGCATCGACGGCACGGTCCCCAAGACAGCCGTGAGTCGCTTCGATTAGTCGAATGACATCGGCACCCGTATCGTAAGGGGTAGCTCCAACTCGGCGGGGGCATTGAGTTGCCGTAGGAGAGCCAACCGCTCCGATGCGGCGCGCCTGACGCAGGGCTCCGCATTGAAAGTGATTGCGGTGGGCGTTGTTGTTGGAAACATTCTGAAAGAGGCATAGCCGAGGCCGCACCGCGGGGGCTTTCTGAGCCGTTTTTTTCAGCTGCTGGATCTCGAGCTCCTGCTCGATCTCGCCTAGTATCGAGATCTCCGGCACGCCGCAAGTGGGTTCCTTAGAAGGCCGCGGTTTTGGTCCGCCTCTCGGAGGTATCCAAACCCGAGCGAAGCACTTTCGATCTGTCTTTGCCGCGGGGCGCTGATCGCGTCCGCAGGTGAACATCGGATTGAACGAAATTATGCCGTTAGGGAAATATCGCTTTTCGTAATCGTTGGCAGGTTTGACCCAGAAGTTTCGGTTCCGGGGGTGATTATTGACGCTTTGAGCGAGCCTCAGGCGCTCAGCGCCGGCGCCCACACCATAAGCGCGACCCGTCGTTGTCAACAGACCTCCCTTGCCGTACTGGATCGCATAAAAACGACCGGGTGTAGGCACGGTAGTAGGGGGCGATTCATACTCAGTGTCCTCGAACTCGCTCCCAAACTCCATTTCCTCGGTCTCGCTGAAGAGCTCCAATTCTTCTTCTTCTTCTTCGAATTGCGGCTCTTCGTACTCGAATTCGCTCCCTTCGACCATATTCAACTCTGGCTCGACGTCGGTTCGCGTTCTATGGCTCTTGTACATTGCAATCCTCCTAATGTGTTCGGGCAATATTCCGATTCACTCGGCAGATTTTTTTGCAGCGGCGATGCCAAACGTAACCTATTGTTTGTTGGTATGAATCGGCGTCAGGAGGCGAAGAAACCTTCGCTTGGACGAGGGTGGGACAGGAATGCGACGAAGTACGCTTCGCGGCACCGACCTGATCCCGCCACCGCGGTCCTCCCGGGAGGCGCGTCCCTCAGGGATCAGCGAGTGTCGCCCGGATGGAATGCAATCCGGAGAATGGAGATGGTGTCTGTTCCCCGTGTTCCTCCGCTGCATCACACACGGGCTACGACTACTGCTTTATCAACCCCTGTTCTCTCCCGGGTAGATCGACGCCCCGAGGATCAGTAGCCCGCGTGAGTATCGATGCGGTGGGGCATAGGCTCCCCCCGTGCGGCGGCGTTGAGCAAGGCGGCTAAATGGACGGAGCGCGCGATCTCCGTCTCGTTGGACCAGCCCGCCCGATGGGGGCTCATGACGACGTTATCCAGATCTTGGAACGGGAAGCTTGACGGGGCGGCCGCGACACCGAGATCCCGCTCGGCCTCGGTAGGATAACGGTACCACACGTCGAGTCCCGCTGCGAACAGTCTCCTCGCCTTGAGTGCGCGATACAGTGCGTCTTCTTGCACGATTCGGCCGCGAGCGACGTTGACCAGCACCGTATCGGGTGGGAGCAACGCTAGCTCCTTCTCGCCGATCAACCCGTCCGTGTGCGGGGTGTGAGGCACACAGAGGATGAGCGCGCGAGCGTTCGGCAGGAGGCTCGGCAGCGCCTCCGGCGCGTAGACCTCATCGGGAGGCGCGGGTTCGGGGTGCTGACGCGTCCCCATCACATGCATGCCTAAGGTGCGGCAGGTGCTCGCCACACGGCGTCCCACGCGTCCGTAGCCGAGGATAAGCGCGGTTTTACCCTCCAGAGTCACACCGCTCGGCGTATCCTGGAAGGGCGAAGCCCAGCGGTGGCAGCGGAAGTTGCGATCAAAGGGCACGATCATCTTGGCCGCCGCGAGCAACAACGCGATCGCCATCTCCGCGGTAGGCCCTACGTTATAGTGCAGGCTATGGACGGGAATGCCGGGGAAGGTCCGCATGAGATCTAGGGTCTCGATCGGGGCGCCCGCCCAGGGAACGATGAGCGCACGCAGCTTCGGGCTCACCGTGACATCCGCGCGGCTTGGAAATCCGTGGACGAGGATCTCGAAATCGGCCGACCGCGGCGGAATATCTCCAATGGTCAACTGGATTTCCGGGTGCAGGCGCTCGCGCAGCGCGGCGAGGTGTTCGGGTTTGGGTCCGTATTGAATATGTACTTTCACAGGTGTTACCAACATTACATTCTAAATCAGGATCTGGAATTCGAGGATGTTGTTGAGCATAATGTGCGTCGATCGCCGGTGTAGGTGGTTTACAGACCTACCGCGCGCGAGACGATTCGCGGGAAATCGAAACCTGAGAGCTTGTGAACACATCGTCGCGAGCAGCGCCAGGAGCCGCGGAGCGAGCGGCGAGCCATATCAACTAAGGAAACTCTGAATAAGTGTTACGAGCACGCGAAGCTGCGCGAAGCCGCACAGCGAGACGCGAGACATATCATGCAGATAGGCGAGCGGCGAGCGAGCACGCGACAAAGCAGATGGGCGGCACAGTAGCTTACTCAGCGTTTCCCTAAATAGGACGAGGAGCGATTTAACAAATCATGGCTGTTGCGATTGTGTTGGTGTTGCTTGTCCTTGGCTCCATCCTGTTTCATTTTCTGAGCCCGTGGTATTTCACACCGATCGCCTCCAACTGGGGCATGATCGATGACACAGTAACGATCACGTTCTGGGTCACGGGGTTTGTCTTCGTCGCGATCAATTGTTTTATGGCCTATGCCGTGGTCCGCTACCGTTACCAGAAGGGAAGGCGGGCGGCATACGAACCCGAGAACAAGAAGCTGGAGTGGTGGCTCACCGGATTGACCACCTTAGGCGTCGTCGCCATGTTAGCACCCGGCTTGTTTGTGTGGGCGAAATTCGTCGAGGTCCCAAAAGAAGCGTCGGTGATTGAGGCGATTGGCCAGCAGTGGCACTGGAGCTTTCGCTTTCCCGGGAAGGATGGCGTGTTGGGCACAGCCGATTCCAAATTCATTAGCGTTGGAAATGCCTTTGGTATAAATCCAGACGACCCCAATGGACAGGACGATGTGCTGATAGCCAGCAACGAGGTACACCTCCCTATCGACAAGCCGGTCAAGGTGTTGCTCCGCTCGAAGGACGTTCTGCATAACTTTGCAGTGCCACAGTTCCGGGTCAAAATGGATCTCGTGCCGGGTATGGTCCCCTATATCTGGTTCACCCCCACCCGGACCGGGAAATTTGAGATCCTCTGTGAAGAATTATGTGGCATTGGACATTTCGCCATGCGCGGCAGTGTCGTGGTAGAGGACCAGACCGCGTTTCATACGTGGTTAAGCAGCCACCCGACCTTCGCGCAATCCTCCTCTCGCGGAGCCGGCGATGCGGTCGCGGGCGAGCCACTCTATGCTACGTGTGCGGCCTGTCATGGCCCGCAAGGAGAGGGTAATCTTGCGCTGAATGCACCGAAATTGAGCGGACTGGAAGACTGGTACATGAAACGGCAGTTGAAATATTTCCAGCAAGGTGCGCGGGGTACCCACGACAAGGATGTGTTCGGTAAAATGATGGCGCCGATGGCGGCGACGCTAGTCGATGACGTCGCCATAGAGAATGTCGTCGCTTATATCAAGACGCTGCCCGATAATCCCGCCCCCGCCACGGTAGACGGGGATGCAGCAAAAGGTAAGAAGATTTATGCGACCTGTGGGGCCTGTCACGGTCCTAATGGGCAGGGCAGATGGTCCACCAATGCCCCGCGGACGGCGGGTATGAGCGATTGGTATATGGTTACTCAATTGAAGAATTTCAAACAAGGTATACGCGGCGCCCACCCACAAGACATGTACGGTCCGCAGATGGGCCTCTTGGCCGACATTCTGGTTGACGACCAGGCAATCAATGATCTCGTTGCTTACATCAATACCTTGAAGAATTAGCGAAGAGGAAAACTTAATGGCTTACGTCGCACATGACGAATCGGATTATGTCCCACCTGCCGAAGTTGAAGAGGTAGAGCTCTACCATCCGAAAACGTTCATTGGGAAATACATCTGGAGCCAAGACGCCAAAGTCATCGCCATCCAGTACGCGATCACCGCGATCGCGGTCGGGTTGGTGGCTTTGGTGTTATCGGGGATCATGCGGTTGCAACTGGGGTACCCGAACACCTTTTCCTTTATCGACCCGAGCAATTACCTGCAGTTTGTCACCATGCACGGCATGATCATGGTCATCTACCTGCTCACCGCGCTCTTCTTAGGGGGTTTCGGCAACTACCTCATCCCGCTGATGGTCGGCGCCCGCGATATGGTTTTCCCCTACGTAAACATGGTGAGTTATTGGGTCTATCTGTTCGCCGTGCTGTTACTGATGGCGAGCTTCTTCGTGCCCGGCGGGCCCACGGGTTCCGGCTGGACCCTGTACCCGCCCCAGGCCATCCTCGAGGGCACTCCGGGGGCGGGTTGGGGCATTATTCTGATGCTCGTTTCCCTGGCTTTCTTTATCGTTGGTTTCACCATGGGTGGTTTGAACTATGTGGTGACGGTGTTGCAGGCGCGCACCCGGGGGATGACGATGATGCGCCTGCCCTTGACGGTATGGGGCATTTTCATGGCCACTATCCTGGCGCTGTTGGCCTTTCCCGCCTTGTTCGTCAGCTGCATCATGATGATCTTGGACAGCTTGCTCGGTACCAGTTTCTTCATGCCCGCCATCGTTTCGATGGGACAACAGCTTGATTACGACGGCGGCAGCCCGATTTTGTTTCAACACCTGTTCTGGTTCTTCGGCCATCCCGAGGTCTACATCGTCGCCCTACCCGCCTTCGGAATGGTCTCCGATCTCATCAGTGTGCATGCGAGAAAAAACATCTTCGGCTATCGGATGATGGTGTGGGCGATCCTGGCCATCGGCGCGCTGAGCCTCGTGGTGTGGGCGCACCACATGTACGTCAGCGGCATGAACCCGTACTTCGGCTTCTTCTTCGCCATCACCACGCTGGTCATCGCCATCCCCACCGCCATCAAGGTCTACAACTGGGTGCTGACCTTGTGGCGGGGTAACATCCACCTCACCGTCCCCATGCTGTTTGCCATCGGCTTCGTCTTCACATTTATCAACGGTGGGTTAACGGGCCTGTTCCTGGGTAACGTAACCGTGGATCTCCCGCTTTCCGACACCATGTTCGTGGTCGCCCACTTCCATATGGTGATGGCCGTGGCGCCTATCATGGTTGTGTTCGGGGCGATCTACCACTGGTACCCCAAGATCACCGGGCGCATGCTGAACGATACCTTGGGCAAGTTCCACTTCTGGACCACCTTCCTCGGGACCTATGCGATTTACTATCCTATGCACTACTTGGGCATTTTGGGCGTGCCGCGCCGCTATTACGGCATAGAAAACACTGATTTTATTCCCGAATCGGCGCACTCCTTGAACGTCGGTATCACCATCGCGGCATTGATCGTAGGGGCCATCCAAGTGGTGTTTTTGTACAACCTGGTCTGGAGTTATTTCAAAGGCAAGCCATCGGGTGGCAACCCCTGGCGCGCCACGACGCTGGAGTGGCAAACCCCCGATACCCCGCCAAAGCACGGCAACTTTGGCCCGACGCTACCGGTGGTCTATCGCTGGGCGTACGACTATAGCGTGCCGGGCGCCGATGAGGACTTCATACCGCAAAACCAGCCGCCGGGTCAGAAAACCAGGGGCCTCGGAGAGACGTAGTCGTGGCGATCTCATTGGTAGTTGCGGCCATAATCATGGCCGCTGTTGCAGTGTGGCTATTGCGGCTAACGCTAAACACCAAGCCCTGGATCGAGCAGCGGGACTCGATCGAAAACGTTCGCGGCGAGCGTGCGTTATCCGTGCCCCCGGTGAAAGTCGGTCTTGGCGTGTTTCTTGCCGTCGCCACGTCTCTGTTTGCGCTCTTTATCAGCGCCTACTTCATGCGCAGGATGGGGCCGGACTGGACTACCTTGGCCGATCCGATGGTGCTGTGGTGGAACACGGCATTGCTGTGCCTAGGGAGTATCTACTTTCAACGGGCACGAACGGCGGCACAACGGGGGCAGATAGACGGCGTGAAAGTCGGCCTGCTTGCCGGAGGGGCTTTTACCTTTGCCTTTCTGGCAGGACAGCTTTGGGCGTGGCAACAACTGAACGCCTCGGGTTTTTATTTAGCAGCGAACCCCGCAAGCGATTTCTTTTACCTGCTCACCGCGCTGCACGGCTTGCACCTGTTGGGCGGTCTGTGGGTCTGGGGAAGAACCACCGCCAAGGTGTGGCGCGGCTTTGAAGTGGCGGACGTGCGCTTGAGCGTGGAGCTGTGCACCGTTTACTGGCACTTTCTGCTCGTGGTTTGGCTCATTTTGTTCGGTCTGCTGTTGTCTACGTAACGGGAATCTAAAGTATATGACGCAATCTGTGCTGGCAAGTACGGGAGCATCCCCTCCTCTGCCTGAAGGCTTGCAAGGCATCGTCGCCGACTGGTCCTCGGACCAGCGGGCGTTTAAGAAGGTCCCCTGGGGCAAGGCCATGATGTGGATCTTCCTCCTCAGCGATACCTTTATCTTCACCTGTTTTTTAACCAGTTATATGACCGTGCGCATGTCCACCACGGTCCCTTGGCCCAATCCCAGTGAGGTCTTCGCGTTGACGATCGCGGGACATCACATCCCTCTCATCTTGATCGCCATCATGACCTTCATCTTGATCAGCAGTAGCGGGACGATGGCCATGGCCGTCAAGTTTGGTTATGAAAAAAATAAAAAGATGTGCTCTATCTTGTTGGTGGTGACCGCGTTATTTGGCGCCACCTTCGTCGGCATGCAGGCCTTTGAGTGGACCAAGCTGATCGTGGAAGAGGGGGTACGCCCCTGGGGCAATCCCATGGGCGCGCCCCAGTTTGGCGCGAGCTTTTTCATGATCACGGGCTTTCATGGCTTTCACGTGTCGGTCGGCGTGATATTCCTGATCATCACGGCGATAAAGGTTATACGGGGCGATTTAGATCGCCAGAGGCCGGGTTTTATGACCGGCAGGAAGGGGAACTACGAGATCGTCGAAATCATGGGTCTGTATTGGCACTTCGTCGATCTGGTGTGGGTATTCATCTTTGCGTTCTTTTATCTTTGGTAGGAGATAACATGGCTCATGTAGAAGGACAACAACATCCGATTGGCGTTTATTTGTGGATCTGGGGATTGCTGTTTGTTCTCAGCACGTTTTCTTATCTCGTCGACTACTTCCACTTTCAGGGTTACCTCAGGTGGTCACTGATCCTGGTGTTCATGTTGCTGAAGGCGGGCCTGATAGTCGCCGTCTTCATGCACATGCGCTGGGAGCGGCTGGCGCTGATGTATGCCATCTTGGTGCCGCCGCTTTGTTTGCTTGTGTTGATAAGTCTCATGGCGGTCGAAGGGGAGTACACCTTCATGACCCGGGCCTCGTCCTTCGGGCAGGGATCCGCCCCCCCCGTCGAGCATCCGTTGGCGTCGCACGCACACGGGGCCCCGGCGGGTGAAGAATACGTTCTCCCCGCGCAGATCGGGTCAGCGTCTGAAGTATCCCCACAAGAATAGCTGAGATATCAGGCGCGGCCGATTTCCAATGCCCTCAAGCCAGCCATGTTTCACATTGTTTCCTCCGGATCTTGGGTCATCGCAGTGTCTAGCCGGGGATCCGAAGCGTCGTCCGGCATCGCAGGGTATGCCTCAGCGAAGGGAAGCGGGGGTACGCGACCTTGCTGCACCGGATAAGCATTCGATGGCTGCTCAGCCATTGCGGTTGAAGCCTTGGGTCTGAGGGCGTGCGGCGTAGACAACACCGTCACCGCCGGCAGATGACTCCCCTCGAGTGGATAGATCGCATACGAGAAGCCATCGAGGATCCTCTTGACGCCTTCGGTGAAGGGCAGCGCGGCCACCTGGGCGAATACCGGCTGAGCCTCGGTTGCGGGGTCGATGAGAGTAAACCGTGCGCCGGTTGCGACGCCAAGTTGACGCAGTACCTGTCCTAGCCTGGCACCACGGACGTGGGCATTGAGCAGGCCCTTGACGTAGTGAATGGCGAGCGGCTCGACAGTCTCGGGCCTATCCTTGGAAACGCGTTTCATCGGGTACGCATTGGCGTGCGCGGCAGCTGGCGATAGCCCCACGAACGGGGCCAGAAATAAGAAGAGATACCTGTTAGTTTTCATTTGCATTTCCTCTACGGACAGAATCCTCTGGTTGTAAAAAGAGGGAACAACGCAACCCTCCGCCTTTTTTTCTCCGATCGGAACGACGGTGTAAGTGCCAAAGCACTTGTCCGCACCGTAGGGTTTGAAGCCCTCTGCCTGGAAGGCGTCCTGATGGCTTCACTTATTACTCACGTGCAGGGTCGCGGAAATTTGCCGAAGGGGACAAAAAAGAAATGGAGTTCTTAAGTGACGCCTTGTCTTCGGCCTGCAAAAGCAAGCGCTTTTTTTGCTCGGTGAACGGCCGGACGACTTTATCGGCGAATCCGCCAACTGCTTGGTTAGTGCAGAAGCTTGCAAGGAGGCAAGGAAATTGGCGTATGACACCGGCGACTGACAGACGCGTTGTAGAGTGCGCTGGATGTGCCATTTGGTGCGTGCAACGCACCCTACTTTTGCTGATTGTCCATGGACAGTAGCCCATCTACACCCATGCCAAACAACGATTATTGTGTGACACGCCTGACCCAGGGCGCCACGTACGCGGTATGGATGGTCGAGTCGGCGCCGGAACCACAGCCACCGTTGGAGTGAATGCCAGTCTGATATATGCTCAGACGCCATTCGACAGACCATCTCCACCAAGGTTTAGATATACGAAGCACGGGAACCCGGGTCATCCAGAAGTCAGGCCCGCCTGAATCGCCGCCGCAGATTCCGCCAGCCCCATCGACGGGCATCGTTCTGTACCATCCGGTAAACGTTTCTGAGACCCTAGCCGTGGCCTTACCCAACCAGACGGTTGCGTAGCCATACGCTGACAAGGGAGCGTCATCGAGCTCCGAGGAGCTACCGGTGTGAAGCTTGAGAATCCCGTTGCCGTCGTAATATGGACCGGCGCCTTGGTGTTCGATGAGCCATCCAATATTAAAGGGTTCGGCGACATGCACCAGTGCCGTATCCGATCCCGTGTTCGAGCCGAAGGTCGACTCAGGATGTCTCACAATGAGGTCGGCCGGGCGAGCGTCGACGCTGTTGCCATTAGCGTCAGGCCCACAGCAAATGGTGATGCTTCCCGGATCCTCCATCCCCTCGATTCGACCATCCCCGTTTACATCCAAATTCGGGATGCAGTGAGCAGCTGTGAGAATCCAGTTGCCCGTGTACAAGGTCCCGCTGCACGCGCTGAGTCCTTGGACCCCTACAACCCAGTGGGGAGTCGGGACAGACGTCGCGCCAGTGACGGCATAGGCCTCGGACGGTATACATATAGCCACTATCAGACCGATGCATACGACACCTATTTGCGCCACGATCGAGAGCGCGAAGGCTCTCCAATTTTTGCGTGTTTTCATGGTATTTCTCTTCATGTATATATCTGTAAGATTGACGACAGCTGGCCTGAGGCCAGGCCATTCGGTATTTCCCGAAGGCATCGATCACACACGTACGGGATTTGATAAATTTGCCAAGAAAAGGAAATTTTTTTGGGTATGGGCAGCCTGACGCTGCGGCTAAGTCCTTCGCTAAAGGCAAGGCGCGCCTTTCGAAATGGCGCCTTCCGACACCGAGCAACCCTCTCCCGAAGGGCTGCTTCGCGTGTTACGTAACACAAGCGACTTCGGCCAATTACACAACTGCCGTCAACGCATTCGTGGACTCAAAAACGAGCTTGGTCACCGAAATCTCTCCGCGAATTCGTGACGTAATGTACGTGCATAAGGAGAAGAACATGTGGTTGGAGCCGAGTGGATAGTCCGCCGCTGGCAAACTGCCCACCGGTGAGATCACTCCTTCACTTACGAACGGGCGAGCACCAAGGGCGTTACCATTGGCTTGGAGGTGTGCGATGAACACAAGCCGCTCAGCGCTACAAGCGCTGACACGCAAGACTCTAGAAGATGAAAACCGCCGCTATACGGGCCGCGGCGGCATCAGTGAGGAAACTCGCGGTCTCGGTTTTCTTCCCGCCTATCTGGATAGCGCAACGGGTAACATCCATCTATCGCGCTTCGCCGATGGGCGCCGGGCCCCGATCCACTTGCTCGAGGGTTTGCCGGAGCAACTGGTCTTGCGGCGGGAAGCCTCCGGTAAGGTCGTTGCCGTCAAGGACTCGGTGAGCGCAGGGTTCGTTCGCGAGGGCCGTATCTATACCCGCGAACAAGCGGCAATGGCGATGATGAGGGACGCGACCTTCGCCTTCGTCCCGCAGACCCTTCGACAGCTAGGCATCCGCTGTGCTTTTTCTCCGAGCCATTCATGTAACCGCCCGCGAGGAGGGGCAGTGGCAGGGCTTTTAGCGCCCAGATGCTGGAAGCTTTGCAGGCCTATTCGCTTTCCAGCGCAAAGAATTGGCAGTTGCTCACGCAGAAAGTAAAATTCAGAATAGGCTGACCGGTCGGCAACGAGGTGAATGTATGAGCAGCAGAGTTTCTGAGGCTTACGAGTACGATTTCTATGCTTGGGCCATAACCAATGCCAAGCTCTTGCGAGAAGGGAAACTGGAGGGCATCGACATCGAACACCTCGCCGAGGAACTTGAAAGCATGGGCAAGACCCAACAACGCGTGCTGATTAGCCGTTTAACCGTGCTGCTTGCCCACCTCATGAAATGGCAACGGCAACCTGAACTGCGTTCCAGAAGTTGGAAGAACACCATAACGATCCAACGGATCGACCTTCAGGAACTACTGCAAGACAACCCCAGCCTTCAACCTCAGACGGGAGAGGCGTTAAACCGGGCTTACCGAAAAGCCAAGCTATTAGCCGCCGGGGATACCAATATGGATGAAACCAGCTTTCCAGAGACTTGCCCGTATTCCTTCGAGCAAGCGCTGGAGGAGGCGTTTTGGCCGGAGTGCATCTCCCCGCACGTTTGAATCAGCAATTTGTGTAATACTTCTCGCGCCTGCATGGTGTGACCTCCTGTAAGCTTCGAACACCTCCTTGAGATCATCAGACGCCACGCAGGTTCCTCAGCAATCCAACTTTATCTCGTTGTTTGAAAAACCGTTTTCTAGGGGATCTCTCAGGGTTTGTCTCCGAATGTCCGCGCTCCCTGAAAAGTGGTTGCCCCGCGGCGAGGACGCACCAAGGGCACGCCTGCCGCGGGGGATCTCACAACTGCTGCCCTCAGATGAATGCGTCACCTCGTGCTTAGAAGACGCGCTCGCCTGTCCGGTTACCGTAATTTCTGAGGACCGACGTTAAAGGCTTGACCGTTGCACGTGATTGTCGAGTCAAAGGTGGAGTCACAATAATCGTTTTCCTCACAATCAAACGTAATCAAGGCCGCTCTACACATCCCCACCGTAGCGGTGGGCGCTGGGTTCTGGACAGGAGCAATCGCGATCTCCTTTTCGCCTTTTCCCCTTCTAGCGGCGGGTTCTATGCAGGAGATACTGACATGCGCGGTATTGTCTTGAATGCCGATATCCTCAATGTCGGCGAGTATTTGCGTATTGGCAGCGCATCGAACATACCAGACGTCATCAGCCGGGGTCACATTATCATTACCCAATGTAAAACCGGGAGTATTAAAAGATGCTGCTGTTGCAGTAGAGACCGTCCCCGAAAAAGACAGTCCTAAGGCCACGGCGCTCAAAGAACACAAACTGGCTATACGACGTTTGATGCTTAGAGATTTTTTGCGATTAAGTTTCATGGTTTGCTCCTCTAAAAATGAACCATACAACGGTTCGATTAAATGAACTCGGTTTAAACCGAGCGTCTCGCGTGCCGTTCGGGCTTCCCCAGGTCAGGACAATTCCTGTTGGGGCTCCGTACACACGCATTGATTACACACGTACAAAGCTCCCAAAATTTGCCGGTTGAGTGAGAATATTTTTTCGCATTCGCTATGGACGACGGGAGATGGGCGCGAAAGTGGATTGCGCCGCGGCGGGGAGGTTGTTTGTAAACGATATTTGCGACAGAACAAGAAGTGGGGCGAGTCGGAACTCGCCCCACTAGGAGTCTCAACTTCCCTCTTTGAAAGAGACTCAGCGTTTCCTGATAGCCTCTAACGCTGCACCACCAGCGATTTCGCGCGGATGGAACCATCGCCTAGATAATCACCGACCCTTACTCGGATTTTATGGGTGCCTGCCGGAAGGTTTCCGATATGGGCGTCGAGCCCCGAATAGGTCCAACCGTACCCGCTGCACAGGTAGGGGAAGTTCTGGGTGGGGGACACGTCTTGCCAACCCGCAGGTCCTTGCGGATCCACCTCGACCTGGGCCTGCACGTACCAATATAAATAGGTATCGGAACTGACGGGGAAGTTGTCCCCGTCGCTCGCATCATAGCCCGTACATTCCGCGTGAAAGCTAATGAGTACGTCCTGATTGGCTGCCGAGGTCGTGAAATTGTATTCCGTGCCACCGGGGTTAGCACCATTAAAATCCACCAATGCGGTGGGCGGAACGTCGGCAGACCACCCCGGAACTGTCTGCTGATTTGTATTGGTCTTGATCAAGAGGATGACCGCCGAGGCTTCGGTGGTCGCGAGACCCATGGCGCTCGCGAGCGTCAGCGCAGCGAGCGATTTGATCTTTGAATGTGTAGTTTTCATGGTATGTTACTCCTATCAATTGATTGGGTTCCGGTCTAGATTTTAGTCGCTCCTGACCTGCTACTTGACCGTGGCTAGCAACCGAAAAGTGGCCTGATACCGCTCTTCGGGTCCTACGGTGCCCTCTCTTGAAATCCCTTTTACCCATGTGCCGGAGCGGGTCGGCCCGGAACAGCGTTCTTCTGAATGCACTGATCACACACGTACACAGCTGGCAAAATTTGCCGGTTGAGTGCAAAACATTTTTTCGCGTTCGCTATTGGACGGCGGGAGTGGACGCGAAAGTAGCCCTGTGCAACGGGTCCAGTTGATTCCTTGGCCAGACGAAACCTTGCCCAGGAGGCGCTGGTTTATGTGCCAAAACGACTCCTTCCGACTCGACTCCGTGAATGCCTTATGCCGAACTTCAGCTAGCCGAGTACTCTTTTCTCCCCGTGCATTGGGTGGTTCGCAGAAGTCGACGGTGAAAAATCACTAAAATCTTTTCGCGAATTTGTAACGTAATGTACGTGTGTAAGGAGTGAAGCGGCGGTTAGCGTGGATTGCCGGTCACCGCTGAAATCACTGGCCTGACATCCTCCTGTCGGAGGTGTGCGATGAATAAAATCCGCTCAGCGCTTACCAGCGCTGACACGCAAGCCTCTATAAGATGAAAACCGCCGCTATACGGGGCGCGGTGGGATCAGCGCGGAAAATCGAGATCTCGGCTTCCTGCCCGCCTATCGCGATAGCAACCGGTAGCATCCATCTATTGCGCTTCGCCGATGGGCGCCGAGCCCCGATCCATTTGCTGGACGGTTTGCCCAAGCGACTGGCCTTGCGGCGGGGCCGTTTTTATACCCGTGAACAAGCGGCTATGGCAATGATGAGGGATTCAGCGATGCGTTCTCGCCAATAGCCGGCTCCACGCCGGGCCAAGCGCCTCGGCTGTGCTACGAACCGAGAAAGGATGTCCAGGTTGAACGATTTCTAGAAGAAGATGCTAACCTGAGCTTCGGACAAATCGTTAGCTCACCGCAGTCTAACAATTAAACGGGGAAGAAACTCTTAAGGATAAGCGCTAACACCCCGGCGAGCAGTAATCCTAGCACCCATTTAATGAGCGTCAGTTCGCCCCGTACTCCTTCAAGGCGGGTCTCAATTTCAGCGAACACGTCGCCGAGGAACTTGAAAGCATGGGCAAGACCCAACAACGCATGGTGATTGGCCGTTTAACCGCGTTGCTTGCCCACCTCATGAAATGGCAGCTGCAACCTGAACTTCGTTCCAGAAGTTGGAAAAACACCATAACGATCCAACGGATCGATCTTCAGGAACTACTGCAAGACAACCCCAGCCTTCGGCCTCAGACGGGAGAGGCGTTAAACCGGGCTTACCGAAAAGCCAAGCTATTAGCCGCAGGGGACACCAATATAGATGAAACCAGCTTTCCAGAGACTTGTCCGTGTTCCTTCGAGCAGGCGATGGAGGAGACGTTTTGGCCGGAATGAAATGTCTCCTTGGGGATGGTTGAAATGCCTCGCCTTCCAAGCGAACAACGCATTTACGCCACCATCGCGACGCTATTTTCTTGGCCGAGGTCAATGACCCGGTCGGCCGCGGCGATGGTCTCTGGCCGATGCGCGATGATGACGCGGGGGAGCTTGAGTTGCCGGATGGCCTCATTGACTCGCCACATCTAAGTGGCTGGTGGCCTCATCGAGGAACAGGGTATGGGTTTTTTACACAAGGCTCGGGCCAGCAGCACCCTTTGCTTTTGTCCGCCCGAGAGCACCGTGCCTATATCGCCGATCAGGGTCTCGTGGTAGGTGTCTGGCCCACCGGCCCTCACGCCTCAACGTCCTCCAGATGGCTTTTTGCATCCATGCGGATGTGGGGTATGCCGAGCACGTCGATATACTCGTCGCTGACGCGATAGAAAATGAGATGCTTCTCAACGTGCAGAGCACGATATCCCTTTTTCACATCCGGCCTTGGTTTTCCCAGGTAAGGGTTTTCCAGCAGGAGGCGCATGCTCTTCTCGATGAGCGCTGTATATTTGTCAGCCTGCTCCAGGCTCCACTGCGAGACGGTGTAGAGCCAGATTTCCTCAAGATCATTTTCCGCGGTCCGGGCAAGCCTGATTTTGTGCATCTACCGGCTTTCTTGCCGCGCCTTCCCAAGAGCCTGGTCCTTCACTTTCTGGAAGAAAGGTGACCTAACTCCCTATGTCGGCCGGCGTCAATATCCTGCTCGCCCTCGGCCAGTTTCGCCCGCAGCCTGTCCAGCTTCATCTGGTAGACGAGTTCCTCGTGCGTTTCCATGAAGCGCAACGCTTCCCGGATCACTTCGCTCGCGTTGTTGTAGAGGCCGGACTTGACCTTCCGTTTGACGACTTCTTCAAGCTCAGGGGTCAGTAAAACATTCATGGCAGCACCTCCTCTTTCAAGAATGACCGTAGAATACACAGATTGTCAATGTTTGTATTGGCTATTCTGCCCAGCTACGAGGCAGCCGCGCGGCTGTTTTTTTCGATGTCGCCGCAAGGGTGACGATTCGCCACGATTGACTGTCTGATAGTCCAAGTGACCATTGAGAATGAGCTGTACGTGGTGCACAACGGCCGGGATTTTGATCACACCGCAAAGGTGATTTCGGCGCTTCGGGCCGTAACCAATGCCAAGCTTTTGCGAGAAGGGAAACTGGAGGGCATCGATATCGAACACGTCGCCGAGGAACTTGAAAGCATGGGCAAGACCCAACAACGCATGCTGATTGGCCGTTTAACCGCGTTGCTTGCCCACCTCATGAAATGGCAGCTGCAACCTGAACTGCGTTCCAGAAGTTGGAAAAACACCATAAAGATGCAACGGATCGACCTTCAGGAACTACTGCAAGATAACCCCAGCCTTCGGCCTCAGATGGGAGAGGCGTTAAACCGGGCTTACCGAAAAGCCAAGCTATTAGCCGCAGGGGACACCGATATGGATGAAACCGGCTTTCCAGAGACTTGCCCGTATTCCTTCGAGCAAGCGCTGGAGGAGGCGTTTTGGCCGGAATGAAATGTCCCCCTTGGGGATGGTTGAAATCCCTCGCCTTCAAGCGAAGAAAACTCGGCATGTGCCGCGTAGCGAGCACGCGCTAAGATGTCTTTTCTAGGTTTGCCATGCAGTCGACTTCGAGTCGCAATCGGCCAAGAGAGCCGCGTGCGTATGTTTACGTACGACCGTTCATCTAGCGTTTGAACCCATCGAGTATAGTACAGAGGGTCGTTCAGTATTTAAGCTCGTAGACCGCAGGCACTCGTTGAACGAACGGGTTTTCCCGTGTCAATGCGGATGCCCGCGGTTTTAGCTCCGAGCCGACTTATTCGTAAGTCCCAAGCACCTCCAACGTGTCAATAGAGATCGCCATAGATCCCAAACTGATCGACTGGTGTATGAAGGCGCCAGTCGCCAAACAAAGTCCCGTTGGGGGCGAGCGTCAGCGTATCAAGCGAAGCGCCGGAGAAGTGTAGGATCCCCATGCCCCATCCACTCGTGACGAGCAGAGTATCGGCGGGAGATCGGCTAAAATTGCCCACGCCCGCAATCTCGTCACGCGACGATTGATAGTTCCAGCCACCAGATAGGGGGCCGTTAGGTGCTAACCACAAAGTCTTCAGCGAGGAGCCGTTTAAGCTCAGTATGCCCATGCCCCAGTCGCTTCGAATGATGACGTCATCTTGCAGGTTACCATTAACGTCACCAATCCTGCCGATGTGATTAGCCTTTGTATTAAGGAGCCAGCCGCCAAGTCTCGTTCCATTGGGGGCCGCCGTTAACGAGGCACACCCCAATCCAAATAAAGATGTGTTGCAGCCAAGAACAGCGAGGCCAGATTTATTTGTGACGAGGATCTCGGCTTTTTGGATGTTGCCACTTTCGCGTTTGAAATTGCCGGCACCTGCAATCCGGTCGGTCTTGGAATTGTAGGTCCAACCACCGAACCTGGTTCCGTCAGAAAACCGAGTTCCATTAGGTGCCATCATCGAGGACGTGAGGGTTGTGCCATTAAGAGTGAGTATCCCCATCCCCCAGGGGCTTCGTACGAGAATATCCTCTTTGCTATTGCCGTCAAAGTCACCATATAGTCCAAACCGATCGACTGGTGTATGAAGGCGCCAGCCTCCAAACAAAGTCCCGTTGGGAGCCAGTACCAGGGGCGTGAGCGTTGAGCCATTGAACTTCAGGATCCCGATGCCCCAACCACTGGTGACGACGATCTCGTGCTGGCCATTGCCGTCGAGGTCGACGGTGCCTGCAATGCGGTCTCCTGGAGAGTTAAAGGTCCAACCACCCAGGCTCGTTCCATTAGGAGCGAGCATTACGGTTTTTAGCGATTTCTGCACGGGATCGAAGGTCAAAATGCCGATTCCCCAGTGGCTGGTGATCAGGAGATCGGTTTGACGGTCTCCCTGAGTGAAGTTACCGACGGCAACGATATAATTGCGCGGTACATCATAGAACCAGTCACCAAACCAGCTCCCGTTGGGTTGCGCCATTAGCGTTGTCACCGACGAGCCGTTGTAGATCAGAATCCCGATCCCCCATGGGCTCTGCACGAGGATGTCCGCTCTGCCATCGCCATCGAAGTCTCCATTGAATCGCGGCCGATCCTTAGGAGTCGGAAGCAATGCATAAAGCAATCGGTTGGGCGAGCCATTACCCTCGTTGGTCACGACACCGAGGGTGGCGTTTCGGTAATCAAGGACTCAACAGCAAAAGGAGGGGCCTCAGGGTCGCTCTCCAAGTAGCGCGCGACCATGCCCGCTACATGCGGAGCGGCCATGGAAGTTCCCCCAATCGCGTTTGCCGCGGTATCGCTGCCGATCCATGCAGAAGTAATGTTATCGCCCGGTGCAAAGACATCGACGACAACACCGAAGTTCGAGTCGACCCGGCGCGCATCTGTGGCCGTCGTTGAACCCACTGTTGTTGCCTCTGTCACACGCGCCGGAGATTGTGTGTCAGCGTTTACATTGCCATTGCCCGCGCTGACCACAACCGGAACACCTGCCGCAATTAAGTTTCGCACAGCTGTATCAGTACTGCTTGACACACCACCACCAAGACTCATATTCACCACAGCTGGTTTAGCGTAATTGGCTCTAACCCAATCGACGGCTTCAATCACGTCTGACCATGCGCCTTGATTGTTGCAGTCCAAAACCCGTAGTGAGTGAATCCTGACATGCTTGGCAACGCCAAAGGTATTGCCGCCTAGGATGCCAGCCACGTGCGTTCCATGACCATGGCAATCAATGCCGTTGCCGTTCATGAAGTCACGAACTGGAGCGACACGCCCAACAAATTCCTGATGCGTCGCGCGTATGCCACTATCGATCACATAGGCGTTGACTCCGAAACCAGAACCGTTGTAGGAGTACGTGTTATCAAGGGGAAGGATTCGTTGGTCAATACGGTCTAGTCCCCAGGTAGCCGCCGTCGTATCTTGGACATTCGCCGCATCTCCACGCACGACACCATCTTCTTCCACAAACTCAACGCGTGGATCCTCGCTGAGTTTTTGTGCCTCGGCCTCCGACATTTCGGTTGCAAAGCCCTTGAGCGCTTCCCCGTACTTATGCCTTATCTTCCCTCCATGCGTGAAAGCCATCTGATCAGCCGTCGAGCTTATGTCGGCCCTAGGAATATCCTTCTTCAGAACCACATTGTATCTGCCCTCGATGGGTTCCTTGACCCGTCTGAATTTCGGCTGTGGATGCGATGGCCATTGAGGTTCAGCCTGGGCAACGAGGGCCGGGGCTTCTGGATTGTCCATCTCAACCGCTTCGGGTTCATGGCCGGGATAGTCGGGTGATGGATGCTGACGAACTTGAGTCGGTGAGCTTAGGGCGTGTTCTCCAAGGGCCGCAAGCACACGGACTTCGAGCCCGCCCGTCTCGGCGGCAGGAGAGATTGCGTAAGAAAATCCAGTCAGGATCTTTCTGATTCCTTCACGAAGTGGCAACCCTTTGAACACAGTGGAGACTGGCCGGTTGCCAATGACGGGGGCGCTTAATACAACGCGTACCCCGGTCTTTTGCGCAAGCTCACGACCCACTTCTCCAAGTGGGGTATTGAGGATACGGGCATTGATCAAGCCTTGTTCATACTGGATCGAAAGCCGGCTTGTCGTGACAGGCTTCTCCTGAGAGAGAATTCTCGCACGATCCGTAATACCATATGCGGCAGGCGGCGATAATCCTAGTGACAGGGCTAAGAACAAGACAAGGTAAAGAGACATGTTAAGCCAACGCTGCGCCCGAAGCGCGAACACTTTCACATTTTGACGAGCATTCATGTTTGCTCTCCTCTTGAGCTACGGTTAATCACTTGTTTACCTCGGCGCGAATGTTGGTTTCGTCCTCTTAGCCGAAACCTGGTGTTACACGCATAAGCATTGATCACAGACGTACGCGGCCTTGGAAATTTGCTGGCTCTGCAAAAAAGTCCATGGAATGATCCTTACGGAGCGATGCCCTTGGACTGCTTGTCCTGCCTTCACCGATCACACACGTACGCGGTGTTCGAAATTTGCCGCCGAGAAAGATTTTTTTTGTTTTGGGTCGCTTTGCTAGGCTCCCGCCCCACTCTCCATCCCATGTTGGTGGACCGCGAACAAAGACCTCCTCCGAATCTTTTCGCGAGTCTGAAGCGTGATGTACGTGTGTAAGAAGTGAAGCGGTGGTTAGGGCGGATTACCGGCCACCGTTGAAATCACTGGGCTGACATCCTCATCAAGCGTGTCGCTATGCTCGTGATGCATTTCGGCCATCCTGTCCCCGAAATGCACTCGCATTACGCGACAAGTGATTATGCCGCGACCGTCCTGCGTCCGCAGCGTCGCACCACGATGCGGTGCAACACAGCTCCCACAATGACTTTACGGCGCGATGCGTCGCCTGCTTCGCCCGTCGACGCGCGCCTATACTCGACTTCGCCTTCGGCTCTCCATGTCTCGTCGGTCGCAGGTGTGCGATGAACAAAGCCGCTTAGCGCTACGATCGCTGACACGCAAGGCTCTAGAAGATGAAAACCGCCGCTATACGGGCCGCGGTGGGATCAGCGAGGAAAATCGGGGTCTCGGCTTTCTCCCTGCCTATCGCGATAGCGCAACCGGTAGCATCCATCTATCGCGCTTCGCCGATGGGCGGCGGGCTCCGATTCATTTGCTGGACGGTTTGCCGGAGAAACTGGTCTTGAGGCGGGAGGCCTCCGGCAAAGTTATCGCCCTCAAGGGCTCGGTGAGCGCAGGGTTCGTTCGCGAAGGCCGTTTTTATACCCGCGAACAAGCGGCCATGGCGATGATGAGGGAACCGCGAGATGGAAATTCGCCTTCCTTCGCACACGTTCATTGACCCACACACGCACGGGTAATAAATCTTTCGGCCAAATTAGGCTTCGCCGTCCGTCTACTCTTATTGTCCGTGTAGGATTACGATACGAGGTGGAGGCTATGAGCGAAGGTGTTCTTATGTTGCCTGACGTGATCCCGTCTGCGGCTGACCCGGTTGCTTTGGCCCCCCAGGAGGCCAAGCGCAAGGTGCTCGAGTACTGGCCGCAAATGAATGATCTGGCGAGGCGGCGCTTCCCCAAGGACGAGAACCTGGCCCACGAGGGTCTGCTCTATGTGATGGACCGGCTGGAGGCGGACGGATGGCGGCGGGTGTGCGCGTGGCAGGGTTTAGGGCAGTTTTTGTCGTTTCTCACTACGCTCACCGCGCGGCTGCTGACCGATTTCAGTCGCATGCGATTCGGTCACTCGCGCTCGCCCGTTTGGTTGGTGCAAAAGCAGGATCCGCTCTGGGATGCCGCCTACCGGCTGCTCGCGGTGGAACATTACCCGCCGCATGAAGCGGTCGAATGGCTCATAGGCGGATATCCAGAGCGCGAGCGCTGGTGTCTCGAAGAGATAGTCAGAATTATTCGCAGGAAGTGCCGGATTGAATCGCAGCCGGTGGAACGTGTCGAAGTAAACTATGCCCATATGGACATAGCTGATGAAACGCTTGCTCCGGATGCGCAGTTGATGATCGAGGATCAAGAGCTGTCGGAAGCCCTGCAGGCGTATTTGCAAGAGGAGTCCGAGGGCCCCGCAAGCCCGCGGGTCTCCGAGCTGCTCAGCCGCTTGCGTGAGCATCTGCGGTTGACCGAGGAGGATCGCTTGTTGTTGCGGCTGCGGTTCCAGGATGGCCTGAGCATACAGGCCATCGCGCGCCTGCTACACCTTCAGGGGGATCCTTATAAGCGCATGAATAAACTCATCGCAGAGTTGCGCGGAACCTGCCGACGGGTGGGCTTCTATCTGGAGGAGGCATAAGAGTGAGCATGTATCGAGCAAGTATTGTGAGGTAACTCCTATGATCCATAAGGCATCTCCGGAAACGAAAGACCGCGCGCTGGCCTTATTCGCGCTCGCCGCCACCGACACGAGTCAGGCAACTTCCTGTCCGAGCGAGGAGACGCTTGCGCAATTCATCGACGGGCGGATAACCGGCCAGGGACGCGAGGCTATGCTGGCACATCTCAATCGCTGCCGCGCTTGCTATCATCATTGGTTGGAGGTCGCCGCTTACCTAACTAGCAGTGAATCGGCCGCCCCCGCGCCTGGGAAGCCGGCGGCGAGCCTTTGGCAGCGCTTTCAGATCTGGTTCGGCGACTGGCACATCGCCGTACCCGTCGCGGCCAGCGCGGTTGTGGTCTTCGCCCTCGTTCTCTGGTGGCCAAGATCCTCCGATCTCAACGCCGAGCTTGACCTCGCCTATGCGAAGCTGGGCGCGGAGCGCCCTTCTCCGGCCCAAGCTTCGCTGCCACTGCCTTGGGAAGGTGCGGCTTTGGGCTTCAGCGAGTCCCAGCCTAGTGCCCCGAAGCAGGCTTTTGGGGCGGGCATGTGGGCAGGCAAGCGCGCATTCTTCGGCAGTGATAACAAAACGCTTCCCCCGTTCTTATCGGCCCCCGGGGGGGTGACCTGGCCAGAGACAGCCTGGTCCGACTACTATGCCCTCGGGCGCTGGATGATGCTCGTATGGACTCTCGCGAGCTCCGACCTGGGCAAAGCAGATTGGGGGGAACAAGCGGCGATTGGCCGGCGGCTGGTTAGCGAATTGAGCGCAGGGGGTACGCAGGAAGAGGCCCAGCGCGCAGCAGCCGCGCTGGAGCGCCTGCAAGCTCCGCTCGCGTCACTCGAACGTAAGGCAAACGACCGCAGCCGTGCCGAGCTCCGCCGCTCGTTAGAAATCGCGATGCAGCAACTGGCTCCCTGATGAACGCCCCAATCCGAATGACTGCGCTGGCTCTTTTGCTTCTAGGGGCAGATGTGCACCTTGGGTTTGCGGAAGCGCGGTCATCCGTCGCGAGGGATGAGGTCGATTTCTATATCGCCACCCATGGAGAGGTGCGCCCTGAGCAGGACCCGCAGGTTGCCAATGCCCACCGGGTGTTCGCGCGCGTGCGCGCGGTGGCGGACAAGAACAGCAAGCGCTTGCCGCGGCTGGTGGTGGTCAATAGCCGCGCCGATCCGTGGGCGATCGCCTTGCCTTCCGGGCACGTCGTTCTATCCAAGGAGGCAGTTGCGATCTGTCACACTCAGGCGAGTCTGGCCGAAGCGGAGGCGCGCCTTGCCTTTGTAATGGGACATGAATTAGCGCATCTCGCTCATGACGATTTTTGGCACCAGGAAGTGTATGGCTTTCTCGCCGCCCGTACCGGCGGCACGCGCGGGCTCGCGGATTTCATGCAGTCCCATCAAACTAGCAAGGATCGGGAGTTAGCGGCGGACGATAAAGGCTTCATCTACGCGGGGATGGCCGGTTATCCGGTGGAGACCCTGGTGAAAACCCGGGCAGGCAAACCCGATTTCTTCGCCTTCTGGATGCAACAGACGAACGCCCGTGTGCAGTCGGTACACGCCAGCGCCGCCGATCGCGCGGGCCTGCTCCAGCAGCGGTTACGGGACGTTCAGAATAAGCTCGGCTTTTTCGAGTTTGGGGTGAGGCTCAGCCATTTCGACTACTGTGACGATGCGGTGTACTTCTTCCAGGAATTCCAAAGGACATTTCCAGGGCGGGAGGTGCTGAACAACCTCGGTAACTGCTATCTGCAGTTGGCGCGCCAGGAGATGGATCCGGGGCGCGCTTATTTTTACTGGCTGCCGTTGATCCTCGATGGGGAAACCCGTGCTCGGGGCTTGCTCCGCGCCGCCCCTCCGGGTGCTATGCTCAAAACCCTGAAACAGGCCGCCTCGGGGGAAGCGGAGGGTTATTTGAACCATGCGCTCGATTACCTGAAGGAGGCGAGAGACGCCGATCCAAGCTATCTGCCGGCGCGGCTCAACCTCGCGGTGGCCTACCTTTATCTCGGCCAGCCGCAGCAGGCGGCCGCGGTCCTCGGCGAGGCACGGGAGCTGGCTGCCGATGACCTTACCATCCAAGGGCTCGAGCCACTGGCGCTCTACGAAAGCAGCGATGCCGGGCTCGACCTATGGCCAACCGCAGTGGCCCGACTCGAAAAACTCGCGGCCGCTGCGGATGCGCCCACAGCCGTGAAATACAATCTGGCGCGGCTTCTCTCGGTGGGTTCACCTCCCAGTGCAGCAAGCGGGCACTGGAATAGCCTGGCGGGGATGAACACGCTGCTGCCGGCGCCGATCCAGATGATCGTCTGCCAGGAGCAGAGTGTGGAGCCGGCACCCTCCTGCCAGCGTTCCTCGACCAAATCCGTCCAGCGATCGCCTTGGAGGTGGCCGCTACCGCTCACTGGTTTCGAAGGCCACTCACCCGAGGCGATGCAGACCACGTTGCGAGGCTGGCAAGCCATAGACTTTGACTGGGTCAAGGACAAATTGCACGGTCACATCTACCGGCGTCCTGACGGTTTAGCTGAAGTATTGGAGCTCGATCAGTTCGTGCAGATGCAGGTGTTGCGAGGAGAGGGGCTCGGCAGGGCGAGGGACCTCGGCGCGCACTGCGCACAGCGTCTAAAACCACGCGAGCTCTCCCAAGGCGTCGTCTGGTCTTGCGATGACTGGGCTGCCTTGAGCTCGGGCGATGAGGTCCAAGAGGTGTGGTGGGTGGCGAAATGACCGGTACCCGTGAGCCTTAAGCTCGAAGCTTCGTCTTTTCCTGGGAGGGCAATTGGTAATGGGCCGACAACTGACATGCATCACCTTGATCCTAAGTTGGGCATGGAGCACCCATGCGCAGCAGGTAGCCACGACTATCACCCCGACCGCGGATGTTGGAGACTTAGGCACTAGAGTCAGTAAGAGCTTCGATATCAGCGGCGGAACCCGCCCCAGTAACGGCCTCAATCTGTTTCACAGCTTTGATCAGTTCAGCCTCGGCAGCGGCGATATTGCTAACTTTGTCAACGACACCAACCTTGCCACGCAGAACATCTTAAGCCGTGTCACCGGCGACTCCCCCTCCGATATTTTCGGAACAATTAAAACCACGGGCTTTCCTGGAGCCGACCTGTTTTTGCTCAATCCGAATGGGATCGTGTTCGAACCCAGTGCCGAGCTCGACGTGCAGGGCTCGTTTCATGCGAGCACCGCGGATTTCATTCGCCTGGAGGATGGGAAGCGGTTCGATGCGGCCGTCCCCTTAGCCAATGATGCCCTGCTCACGGCGGCGGCGCCCCGGGCGTTTGGGTTTCTGGGGAAACATCCGGCATCGATGGCTTTTCAGGGCAGTAAGCTTAAGGTCCCCGAAGGCGAAACCTTATCGGTGATAGGAGGGGATATTGATCTCACAGGGGGAGCGCAGCTCCAAGCCCAAGGCGGACGGGTGAATGTGGCCAGTGTGGCCTCGGCGGGGGACGTGACATTAAACGATCTACGGACAGAATCCTTCGCGCGCCTCGGCAAGATCGATATGACACAAGGGTCGCGCATTAACGTCAACGAAGCTAAGGACCGCCGCACGGGGGGAGGCCGCATTCTTATCCGTAGTGGCCAGTTAGTGATGGACAGTTCAGAAATCTCGGCGAATACAAAGAATGGTCCCGGCAAGGATATCGATATTGAATTGACCGATGGTTTGGAGATGGAAAAAGAGAGTTCGATCGAAGCTCGCACCTCCGGTCTAGGGACCGGTGGCAGCGTGACCGTGACCGTCAAAGCGGGCCGTCTGAAGCTCACGGAAGGGTCCAGGATCGATGCCAGCACCACTGGTGCTGGGGAGGGGGGCGAACTGCTAGTCGATGCACAAGATATCCTATTGGACGGCGCCGCTGTGAACGAGGAGACCGGAAAGTTCAAAACCAGCTCCGGCCTGTTCGCCAGAAACGACAAGAAAGACGCCACAGGGAAGGCAGGCGAGATCACCGTCCGTGCAGGGCTGCTGCGGCTCACGAGGGGCGGCGTGATCAGCACCATTGCTGACGGGCCGGGGCAAGGGGGCAATATCGTCATCGAGGCAGGAAAGGTAGTGCTGGAAGGGATATTCCCAGGCACAGACAAGACCACAGGCGAGACCACAGTCAGGGCGCGTTCCGCCATCACCGCCGATACATCCGGAAAAGGCCCTGGGGGTCACATCACCATCACAGCAAGCCATCTGCGGCTCACCAAGGGGGCCCAGATCCGGGTCGCCACGGAGGGGCCAGGGCATGGGGGCAATCTCACTATTAATGCCGGCGAGATCGTTCTAGAGAAGACGGACCGTTCTATCGGTGATAGAGGCAGGCCGACCATTGATGCCGACTCAAAAGGCAAAGACTGTGATGGCAAAGCCTGTGGGCCTGGAGGCAGCATTACCATCGTAGCCGGCCGCCTGCAGCTCAAGGACGGTGCCGCGATTCGTGCCCGTACCTTTGGTTCAGGGAAGGGCGGCAGTCTGAGTATTGACGCGGACGAGGTGATCCTCGAAAACGGATTCAAACATCTCGAGGATGGAGAGCCAACAGTTCAGGAATCGAGCCTTACTGCGGGGGAAGCCGAAGTCTGCGGCGGCAAACACTGTGGCGATGGAGGCGACATCACCGTCAAAGCCGACCGCCTGCAGCTCAAGCAAGGTGGTGCCATCAGCGCCACTACGTTCGGTTCAGGGGACAGCGGCAATATAACTATCACGGCAGACGAAGTGGTTCTGGAGGGGAGATTCGACAGCTCGGTGAGGGAAGGAGGGTTCCTAGCGGACATAACTGCCAACACCCGTGGAAATGGCGAGGGAGGCAACATCACCATCAACGCGGGCCGCCTGCAGCTCAAGGGAGACGCCACGATCCGTGCCGATAGCGGCTTCGTAAACAACGGCAAACTCACGGTAGGTAAGGGCAATGCGGGTACCATCACTATCAAAGGCAAAACCGAGAATAGGGTACGTAGCCTTGAGGTGCGTGACGAGGCGGAAATCATCACTAGTACGTTAGGTGATGGAGACGCTGGCCTCATTGATGTGACGGCCGACACTATCAAACTGGTAAACCGCGGCAAGATTGCCAGTGCAAGCGGCTCGGAACCGGATGCTGGCAAGTTCTTTGTAGGCACCGGCGACGCGGGACGCGTGTCCGTCGATGCAGAGCGTCTCGAGATCGCGGGGGGCGGCAGCATCGCAACGACCACCCGAGGGCCAGGACGAGGTGGCACCATAGACGTCACTGCCGCTGATCTCGAGCTGCGCGACGGGGCGAGTATCACCTCTGAAAGCACGAGCGTCGAGTCCGACCCCGGTCGCTCCGGTGAGATTTTCATCCGGGCAACCGACAGCTTCCGCCTGTTCAACGATAGCCAGGTCAGCGTCAAGACCAACCAGGCTGACGCCGGTAATATTGACCTCGATGTAGGATTCTTATTGCATTTGCGCGACAGCAGCATCACCACCTCCGTTGCGGGTGGCGAGGGCCGCGGGGGCGATATCAACATCGATCCCGTATTCACCATCCTGGATAGAGGCAGCCGGGTCGTGGCGCAGGCCCGGGAAGGGGCCGGCGGCAACATCCGCATCTTCTCCGATTTCTTCTTTAAGTCTCCGGACAGCGTCGTCGATGCCTCGTCTGGCAACCCAGAATTAAGTGGCACTGTGGAGATTGAGTCCCCCGACACCGATCTCAACGCGGGCCTCATCGAACTGCCCGCGGATTTCTTCGATGTCGCGACGCTTTTGACCCAGGGCTGCGCCGCGGGAGCAGATCTCAGCCGCCTGGTGGTGCGCAAATACGAGGTATTGCCGGATTCGCCGGCCGCCTTGCGGGTGCCGCCGCCGGGCGGGCTGCTTAATGGCGATGCTCAAGATGCGGGGTTTGCTTTGACTCGCGAGACTCTAGGGCCTGGCTTTGAGCACTCGAGCGATTGTGACGGCGATGGTTAGGGAACCTCTGCAAAAGTTAGTGCGCGGCCCACTCAGAATCACTTAAGCTGTCATGCTACTGCTAATTCGTCATTCCAGCGCAAGCTGGAATCCAGGCTTTTTACTCTGCTTCTGGATGCCAGCTTTCGCTGGCATGACGGGAACATTATTGTCAACGTTTAACTGCAATACACTATGTCTCGCGACTCGCTCCGCGGCTTCGCGCATCTGGGCCTGCTCCTGACACTTTTGCAGAGGTTCCATGGGGCTGCGCAGGTAGTATTGCCGCTTTTGTTACTTAGCGGCTTCGGTGAAACTAGCCTCGCGCAAGACGATTTTCAAGGGCGCCGGCTTGAGGCGTCACCGGGGGCCAAGATCCCTAATCCGCAGAATGTAACTTCAGCGCGTATCGATCGTTTGCTTCAGACGGCAGCGTACCATCAAGCGCGAGGGCGGGTGGCTGAGGCGTTTGCGCTTCTGCACCAGGCCCAAGTCCTGCTTGAGCGCAGTCCGGACAAAGCCCGCAGCGCCCTCGTCCTCGGGCGGCTAAGCGACGGGTACTTGCTGGAGCGGCGGCTGGAAGAGGCATCCGGCGCAGCCGAGACTGCCGTGGCCTCGGCCCGCGAGACCGCAACGCCCGCGGTGCTCGCCGCCGCCCTCAATCACCTCGGCAATGTGCGCATGGCCGAGGAGCGCTATCCCGAGGCGATCGCAGCCTATCGGGAAGGAAGCGCCTTGGCTGATCGGACCTCCGATCTGGAGCTCACCGCGAGCCTGTTGACCAATACCGTGCACGGCCATTTAGCCAATGCAACTCCCGAGCAAGCGCTTTCCGCCCTCAAGAGAGCGCTGACTAAGACACATTCCCTTCCGCTTTCCCACAGCAAAACGTTGGGGTTGATTAGCCTCGGCCATCTCGCACAGCGCCTTGCGGCCGCGGTACCTGAAGAACGAGGCACTTTGATCCAATCCGCCTACCAAGCACTGACGCAAGCGCAAGCCCTCGCGGAAGCAACGGGGGATGTTCGCGCCAAGGCCGATGCGGCTGGATATCTGGGAGAGCTGTCCGCGATGGAGAAGCGTCATCCAGAGGCGGAACGCTTGTTTCACCAGGCGCTCTTTTTCGCGGCCCAGGCCGAGGCGCCGGAGCTCTCCGCACGCTGGCAATGGCAACTGGGACGCGTGCTCGAAACCAAAGAGCGAGCTCAGGAAGCGGCGCGTAGTTACCGCAAGGCACTGGAGCAATTCGCCTCGATCCGCGCTGCGCTAGTGTTCGGCCAGCGCGGCAACCCGCACGCTTTTCGGGATGCGGTCGGTGCCGTGTATCTGGATCTGGCGGCGCTCCTGCTGCGTCAGGCCAGTTCCGCTGCGAGCCCGTTGCAAGGGCAGGTGGCCTTGCGTGAGGTTCGGGATGTGATGGAGAAATTTAAAGCGGCTGAGCTGCAAAGCTATTTCCTGGATGAATGCGTGACGGCTTTGCAGCAGAGGACCGAGACCATCGACCTGGACCGCCTCATGGATCCCGACACGGCGATGTTGTACCCCATTCTCTTTCCCGAGCGCACGGTATTGCTGTTAAGCGTCGGTCAAGGGCCGATCAAGCAGTTTGAGGTGCCGGTCGCTACGGCTAAGCTGCGCGAGACCTTGCTTGCGTTCCGCAAGCAGCTCACCGGTGTGGGCAATCCCAGAAGACTGCGCCAGTATGGACTAATCTTGTATGAGTGGTTGATCAGCCCGATCGTCTCGGAGCTCGAGGCGCATTCTGTCCGCACACTGGTGATCTCCCCTGACGATGCGCTGCGCACCGTCCCCTTTGCCGCGCTCTACGATGGTCGAGAGTTCCTGATTAGTCGCTACGCGATCGTTGTCACGCCAGGCCTCACTCTGATGGAGCCAGAGACCTTTGCGAGAGGGCCGCATCAAGCCTTACTCGCTGGCCTCTCGGAGGGTGTCCAGGGATTCGGCCCTCTGCCCAATGTGAGCGATGAGATCAAGACCGTAGCCTCACTGTACGAAGGCACGCAGCTGATGAACGAGTCCTTCGTAAAACCGCGTATCAAAGCCGAAATCCAGCGCAAGCCGTATGGCGTCATCGCCTTCGCGACCCATGCACGCATCGATAGCGACCCCAGACGGAGTTACTTGCTGACCTATGAGGACCGGATCACGCTGGACGAGCTGGACCGCTTTGTGCGCACCAGTCAGTTTCGTGATCAGCCGGTAGAGCTGATGGTCTTGAGCGCCTGCGAGACAGCCGAAGGCGATGAGCGGGCCGCCTTGGGCTTGGCGGGAGTGGCGCTAAAGGCGGGCGCTCGCAGCGTGATGGCGAGCCTGTGGGCCGTAAACGACGCCTCTACAGCACGTTTGGTTTCCCTGTTCTTCAAAAACCTGCAAAGCTCGGGGCTGAATAAGGCCCAGGCGCTGCAGCGTGCACAACAACAGCTACTTGCCGACGACGAGTACAAGCATCCCTTCTATTGGGCCCCCTTTGTCCTGATCGGGAATTGGCTTTAGCAGGATGTAGAAAACGCTTTGCTGGGAGCCGTCAAGAAAACGCTGTGTTGGATTTTCAAAGCACCTGGGAAAGTCGGCAGTTCCAACCCCTTGTCTCTTGCCCTCACCCTTACGCCGCCATCGCGACGCTCTTTTCTTGGCCGAGGTCAATGACCCGGTCGGCCGCGGCGATGGTCTCTGGCCGATGCGCGATGATGACTCGGGTGAGCTTGAGTTGTCGGATGGCCTCATTGACTCGCCTCTCTCCGGCCACATCCAAGTGGCTCGTGGCCTCATCGAGGAACAGGATCTTGGGTCTCTTATAGAGAGCACGCGCGAGCAGCACCCGCTGCTTTTGCCCGCCCGAGAGAACCGTTCCCATATCGCCGATGAGGGTCTCATAGCGCATCGGCATGCCCACGATATCCTCGTGTATCGCGGCGAGTTGGACAGAGGACGCCATCCAGGCCCAGTATCACCTTAAGCAAGTGGTCTTCCCGCAGCCCGAGGGGCCAACGATCGCGACCACCTCGCCTTCTTCGATAGTGAGATCCACATGCTTGAGCACGAAGGGCTCCGATTCGGCATAGCGAAAGCTAAGATTTCGAACCTCGATACTGACGCGCGCCGAGCCCACATTGAACGACTCAGCCATCTCCTCTGCTTCCGGCTCGGTGAGGGCGATGTCTGCAACGCGCTCCGTATGGAGGCCGAGCATCCTGAACTCGATGCCCTTCTCGATGAAGCTGATGATACGCGATCCGAATTGCTGTTTATAAGCGATGAAGGCAAACAGCATCCCAACGGAGAACCCCCCGTCCAGCACCAACAGCGCCCCGAGCCAGACCACCGCAATATTCTCGATCCCGAACAAGGCGCCGTTCAGGACGCGGAATAGGATATTCAGCTTCTGCGCCCGGATCCCCGCGTTGAAGTTATCAACCAGGAGATTTTGGTAGAGCGTCTGGCAGTTGAGTTGATGATTGAAGAGCTTGACGCTCTGCACCCCCGCACCGTCTCAAGAACAAACGGACACGAAGGAGCGGGTCCGGGCGGGTCAGAAGGCCTGCCCGGACAGCTAGCTACCAAGCGCATCTCCAACAACATAAGCCAACACGAAAGGTAGGAAAACGTTAGGCGTCTTTAGTATCCCATCAATCTGATTCAAAGTAACCAGACAATCGACGATCACCAGCCGCCCTCCGGCCTCAAGATGTTGGTCGGAATGCCAGAGAACCCATCGTAGAGAGCCACTGCTAGAACAACTCCCCAGATCATTCCGCCCTCCGTATCAGCCAGCTGCTCATCTATCATGGACAGCTACCGTTGCAAATGAGATTGGTCAGAGTCCAGCCAGTATGACTGGAAGCAAGCATTTCTAAGAGAACCACTCCCGCAACAACTCCCCAGATTATTCCGCCCTCCACGTCAGCCAGCTGCTGATCTGTCATGGAGTTAACAGTGGAGTCCTCTGCTGTCTCAGTAAGACCCGTCGACAGCTGGCTCAGAGCGTGGAAGGGAGCCGCATTCTCCGCCATCGCAGGAACACTCGACAGAACCACTGATAGCACAGTAACTAATAGGATGGATTTTTTCATGGTATAAACCTCTCATGATGCCTTCTCTGTGGTGAAGGCCGATGGACGCGGGAGAAGGGCTTTCCACATCCGTAGCCATTTAGCCGTCCTAGCAATTCAGCATTCTCCTGAATGCATTAATTACAGACGTACAAGGCTCTCGAAATTTGCGAAGAAACTGAAAAAACTTTCATCCGTCTCCTTTTCAAGGTGGTCAAGGATATATGCGCCCGGCAAAGAGCCTTGCGGACCGTGTCATGAAATTTTTTCTGCGGATCGCGCTTCCCGTCGTTTAGTGGAGAGCTAGGTTTTACGATTGCAACTGAGGTGTTTGATGAGAGAAGTACACGGCTCGGTGTCGTGTTGAGGCCGCGCGATTAGTGCTGCCGCAGGGGTCTCGGACGGGTAAAAGCCCCGCGGTCGCTGGGTCTATCAGTCAGACGCTAATAAAACGGCCGAGGTGGAGAAATGGCAGGGTCGGTGCTAACGCATGGCCAGCGATGGCAGCACCCCTGCGGCTTAAACAGCTACCGCAGTTAACGGAACGGGCGGAGAAAGGAACCGGGACTCCGTATTTTCAGGTGCCGGAAAGGCATCCTCGGTGGGAATCAGGCGCTGCACGACATGAAGCAGTTTAGCAGAACAACGCGGCGCAATGATCCACAGATACTTCCCTCTAAAATTGCCCCCTACGAGGAAGCGCAAGGCGCCAAGTCTTTTACTATATAATCGATGTTCCAAAAAGGATAATCTGGCCCAAGGGAGTCCAAGAGAACAACCATTGACGATACAACCATTGGCGATGGAAAGGCTCTCTGTCGCTTTGATATCGTGCGCCGTCCTGTTTGCTCTGCAGGGCAACGGCGCATGGGCCCAGCTGCCGCCGTTCACGCCCGAGCGCCCGGGTGAAGACCGGCGCGAGCAGCTCCCCGAGATCCCGTTAGAGAAGCCTTCGCCTTTACCCGAGCTGACCCCACCACCACCCCTCGGGCCCAAAGCACCATCGCTCGCCACCCAGCTTCAGGTTTTTGTAAAAGACATCAAGCTTACCGGCAACAGGGTGATCTCGAACGAAGAGCTAGGCAAGGTAACGGCGCCTTATGAGAATCGCACGCTGAGCTCCGAGGATCTTCAGTCCCTGCGCCAGGCGCTCACGGTCTATTACATCGATAAGGGCTATGTCAATTCGGGCGCGGTGATCCCAGACCAGGAGGTAAAGGAAGGGATCATTGAGATCCAGATCGTGGAAGGAAAGCTCACAGACATCGAGCTGTCGGGCAATGAATGGCTGCGCGACAGCTACATCGCAAAGCGCTTGAGGCTCGGCAGCGAAGATGCGCTAAACCTGCAGATTCTGCAAGAGCGTATGCAGGTTCTTGACCAAGATCGACGCATAGAGCGCCTCAATGCGGAGCTCAAGCCCGGTATCCAACCGGGGGAGGGTGTGTTGCAGGTGCTGGTCGAAGAAGCCCGGCCCTATGAGCTCGGGGTCTTCTTCAACAACTACTACTCGACCAGCGTCGGCGAGTTGCACGGGGAAGTTTATGGGGCTCATTACAACCTCACGGGTTTCGGTGATGTACTCACGGCGCGTTATGGGATCACCGAAGGTATAGATGATGTCGGTGCCTTGTATTCCTTTCCCCTCACTGCCCGCGACACGCGCTTGAACCTCTATTTCGATCGCGGCAATTCCGATATCGTCGAGGAGCCCTTCGATGCCATCGACATTACGAGCGAAACTGAGACCTACGGGGTGATCTTAAGCCATCCTTTTTATCTTACGCCGAGGCGCCAGTTACTCGCTGAGCTGGTATTCGAACGAAGGCGCAGCGAGACGTTTCTCCTCGGCGAGCCCTTTCCCTTTTCGCCTGGAACTGACGACGGTAAAAGCGACGTCACGGTGCTGCGCTTGCGGCAGGAATGGGTAGACCGCGGCCCCACCCATGTGCTCGCATTACGATCCACCCTAAGCTTCGGTCTCGATGCCCTAGGCGCCACCTCCAATGAGTTGGGCGCAAACGGACGCTTTGCCAATTGTCCCTTTAGCGACATTTGCCCCGATGGCCAGTTCTTCGCCTGGCTCGGCCAGGTTCAGTGGGTGCGACGGCTTTGGGATACCGATAACCAGGTACTCGTTCGGAGTGAGCTGCAGTGGGCGGCCGATCCGCTGCTGCCCTTGGAGCAGCTCGGTGTCGGAGGTGCGAGTACGGTGCGGGGCTATCGCGAGAACCTGCTGGTGCGGGATCGGGGTTTTGTGGGCTCGATCGAGTTTCGCTTTCCGGTATTTCGGCTGCCGCTGCCTTTCATCACCCAAGAACCCGAAGACGGCCAGGTGCAATTGGCGAGCTTCTATGACTTCGGATGGAGCGAGAATGTGGAAGAACCTTCGCCTGACCCCAGGACCATCTCGAGCGCGGGGCTGGGCGTGCGCTGGGATCCGCACCCGAAATATCCACGGCGAGCTCTACTGGGGGTATGCGTTTCGCAACGTCAACACGGAAGAAAAGGGGCTGCAGGATCACGGGATCCACTTTGCCCTGGATGTGGCCTTGTTCTAGCAAAACATTGGCCCAGCTTCCGCTGCGCGTTGGCCAATGTTATAGCAGGACGACATCGTACTGCTCCGGTCCATACATCCCTTCGGCACGGACCGTGATTGGCCTGCCGATGAATCCCTCGAGCTCGGCCACGCCCGCCGATTCCTCATCCAATAACCTATCGGCGACACAAGGAGAGGCGATCACGAGCAGCTTTTTAGCATCGAATTGGCGTACCTCGCGCAGGATCTCGCGCAAGATCTCGTAACACACGGTCTCGGCGGTCTTGGTGGAACCGCGCCCCCCGCACGTAGGGCAGGATTCGCACAGCACGTGCTCGAGGCTCTCGCGCGTGCGTTGGCGCGTGATCTGCACCAGCCCGAGCGAAGTTATTTCGCTCACCGCGACGCGGGCATGATCGCGTTCCAGACCCTTTTCCAGTGCCCGCAGCACTTGGCTCTGATGATCCGCATCCTCCATGTCGATGAAATCCACGATGACGATTCCGCCCAGGTTTCGCAAGCGCAACTGCCGTGCGATCGCCTGCGCGGCTTCGAGGTTGGTCTTGAAAATGGTCTCTTCGAGATTGCGATGCCCGACGAAGGCCCCGGTATTAACATCCACCGTGGTCATGGCCTCGGTCTGATCAAACACCAGATGGCCGCCGGATTTCAGCTCCACGCGCCGTTCCAAGGCCCGCTGGATCTCGCTTTCGACCGAGTAGAGATCCAGGATCGGCCGCTCGCCGCTATAGTGCTCGATGCGATCCACGAGATCGGGAATGTACTGGCGCGCAAACTCGCTGACCCGTTCATAGGTCTCGCGCGAATCGATCCGGATCTTTTCAACCTCAAAGGCAACCAGACTGCGCACGGTTCGCAACACCAGCGGCAGGTCCTCGTAGATCACGCCGGGCGCTTTGGCTTCGCCTAGCTGCAAAGACAGCGTGGACCAGAGCCGCTGCAAAAACTCCATGTCCATCTGTAGGCTGTCCTCGGCCACGCCCTCGGCAGCGGTTCGGACGATGTACCCGGAAGGCCCGGGGCACAGCCCGAGATTGCGTCTCGGCACCGGCGGCTGCGCCGCCGCGGGAGCCTCCGCGGCCGCCTTGAGGTCGGCATCGTGATCGAGGATCACCTCGCGAAGCCTGGTCCGCTCAAGCTCATCGGCAATTTTCTGCGACACGGCGACGGTCGCGCACTTCGGAAGCAACACCAGGTAGCGCGAGGGAATACAAAGCCGCGTGGTGAGCCTTGCGCCCTTGCCGATGAGCGGGTCCTTCGTCACCTGGACCACGATCTCATCGCCCTCCCGCAGGAGCCGGTCGATGCCGGTATCGTTGTTCCCCCGCGCGTCGTGCTCGGGCCCGAAATCGAGGATGTCATGGAGATGTAAAAAAGCGCTGCGTTCGAGACCAATGTCCACAAAGGCTGCCTGCATTCCCGGCAGCACCCGGGAAACGCGCCCGAGGTAGATGTTGCCGACCAAGCCCTTTTTCTGGCGGCGCTCGATGATGATTTCTTGCAGCACGCCGTTCTCCACGGCGGCGACGCGCGTCTCTTGGGGCGTCACATTGACTAGATATTCTTCGGCCATCGCCGGTTGAGATCGCTCCCTGGAGGTGGATAGCATTAATCTAAACGAATTCGCTGCGTCTGCCGAGTCTTGTCGCGCACCCTTGAGTCGCCCAAAGACGCGCTAAGGAAACTCTGAATAAGTGTTATGAGCACGCCCATCTGCGCGAAGCCGCGCGGCGAGACGCGAGACATATCACACGATAGGCAGGCGAGCGGCGAGCGAGCACGCGAAGACGCGGGGAGCGGCCCAAGGACGGCCGCGCTTTGAGGAGCGAGGAAAGCACACGGGCGGCGCAGTAGTTTATTCAGAGTTTCCCTAACATGCTATAAACTGCAACCATACCTTCGTATGCTTAACGCCGGAGCGAAACTGCCTGCAACTATGTCACCGACCGAATCCACCCTCACCCTCATCCTGGCGCTCGGGGCCGACACCCGTCTGGCACCGTTAACTACCGACCGCGCGAAGTCGGCGATCCCGTTCGGCGGCAACTACCGCGTCATCGACTTCACCTTGGCCAATTGTCTGCGTTCCGGGCTGCGGCGCGTACTGGTATTCACGCAATACCGGTCGCACTCATTGCAGCGGCACCTGCACGACGGCTGGTCTATCTTCAATCCCGAGCTCGGTGAATTCATCACCTCAATACCGCCGCAGATGATGAGCGACAGCGCCGGCTACGCGGGGGCGATCGATGCCCTGTATCAAAACCTCCACATGGTGGAACGCAACGCTTCGGATTATGTCTGCGTGCTCTCGGGTGAACATGTCTATCGCATGGACTACGCCGCGCTCATCGACTTTCACGTCGCGCGCAAGGCGACGGCCACGATCGCGTGTATTCGCCCCGATGATCTGATCTACAAGGATTTTCAATGCTGCGTCGAGGTCGAAGGCGAGGCCGTCACGGCCTTCGCTGCCCCGGTCCCGGGGGCGCAGGCAACCTCGCTCGCATCGATGGAGATCTATGTATTCTCGAAGGCGGCGTTCGTGCAAGCGGTCACGGAGATCCGGCGCGCGGCGCCTCCCGGCCCGGTCGATCCCGCCACCGCACTGATCCCGCATTTCATCCGCCAAGGTGCGCGCGTTCTTGCCTACCTCTTCGGCGGGAAGAGGGGACGCGTCACCCAGGACCGGTATTGGCGCCGCATAGAGACCTTGGACGACTACTATGAAGCGAACATGGATCTCCTGCGCCCCGAGCCGCCCATCGACCTTTATCAACGCGACTGGTCGATCCGGACCTACCACGCTCAAAATCCGCCGGCCCGCACGGTGCCCGGCCGTTCCTCCGCCGAGGGCGTGTGCATTAACTCCATCGTCGCGAGCGGCACGGTGATCGCCGGTGGCGGCGTCAACCACAGCATTCTGTTCCCTCGCGTCTCGGTTGAAGACGGCGCGACGGTCGAGGACTGTATCCTCTTAGCCGGCGTCGAGGTGGGAGACGGAGCGCGCCTGCATCGCTGCATCGTGGACAAGCACGTCCAGATCCCCCCCGGCGAGACCATCGGCGACGATCGCGCGCGGGACGCGGAACGTTTTACCGTGACGCCGAAGGGTATCGTCGTGGTGCCCAAAGGCTTTCAGTTTTCCCAACCCGCCGATGGACCTCAGCACTGAGTTACGCCGCCTGCTGCCGCGGGATGCGGTCATCGCCGATCCCGCCTCGCTCTCCGTCTACGAGTGCGATGCCTTGTCCGCGTATCGTCAACCCCCGAAAGTCGTGGTCTTACCGCGCACGGCCGACGAAGTACGGGCGATCCTGCGCCTATGCCACCGCTTGCGCGTGCCGATCGTGGCCCGCGGCGCCGGCACCGGACTCTCGGGCGGCGCGCTGCCCCATGCCGAAGGGGTATTACTGAGCCTCACGCGGCTAAACCGCATTTTGCATATCGACCCTGTGAACCGGACGGCCACGGTGGAACCGGGCGTTCGCAATACGGAGATCTCCGAGGCCGCGGCGCCCCATGGCCTTTACTATGCCCCCGATCCTTCCTCCCAGATCGCCTGCACCATCGGCGGCAACGTGGCCGAGAACTCCGGCGGGGTTCACTGCCTGAAATATGGACTTACTCTCAATAATCTCTTGGCCTTAACTGTAATGACCATTGAGGGCGAACGCCTAGAGCTCGGCGGCCAGGCATTGGATGCGCCGGGCTATGATCTGCTCGCGCTCATGACCGGCTCTGAGGGGCTGCTCGGGGTCGTTACCTCGGTCACCGTGAAACTCTTACCTCAACCGCAAGCCGCACAGGTCTTGCTAGCGGCGTTCAAGCGCGTCGAAGACGCGGGTAACGGGGTGGCCGCGGTGATCGCGGCCGGGATCATTCCCGCGGGTCTCGAGATGATGGACCGCTTAGCGATCGAAGCCGCCGAGGATTTCGTGCATGCCGGTTATCCGCTCGATGCGGCCGCGATCCTGTTGTGCGAGATCGACGGCCATCCGGCCGAAATAGAGGCGGAGTTGGCGCGTGTCGCGGAAGTCCTCAAAGCCCAAGGGGCGACGGAAGTACGCATGGCCAGAGACGAGAGTGAACGGCAGCGCTTCTGGACCGGGCGCAAAGCCGCTTTCCCGGCCATAGGTAGGATTGCCCCCGATTACTATTGCATGGACGGCACCATCCCGCGCCGGCAACTCGCCACGGTGCTATCGCGCATCAGCGCGCTGTCGCAAGAGTTCGGGCTGGCGGTGGCCAACGTCTTCCATGCGGGCGATGGTAACCTGCATCCGCTCATCCTCTATGACGCCAATGCCCCCAGTCAATTGGAACGGGCGGAAGCGTTCGGCGGAAAGATTCTCGAGGTTTGCGTCGAGGCTGGTGGCACCATCACCGGGGAACATGGCGTGGGGGTCGAGAAGCTAAACCAGATGTGCGTCCAGTTCAACACCGAGGAGCTTGAGCAATTTCATGCCGTCAAACGCGCCTTCGATCCCGACGGTCTTCTCAACCCCGGCAAAGCGATCCCGACGCTTAGGCGTTGCGCCGAATTCGGGGCGCTGCACGTGCACGCCGGCAAGCTGCCGTTTCCGGAGCTTGAGCGGTTTTGAGAAACACCACGAGATGCCGTGGCGCTGCCAACGCCGGAACCTCAAGGCGATGCACCTGCGCTTCCGGAACCCCGGAACCGAGCGCTTCGATCTCGGCCGCCGGGTAGCTTCCCTTCATCGCCAGGATGCGCCCGTCGTTGCGACTCATTGGCACGGCCAAACGCACCAGCATATTGAGCGATCCCACGGCCCGAGAGATCACGGTCGAAAAGGCGGTTTCGGGACGATAGTCTTCGGCCCGCGCGTGCACGATCTCGACGCGCCCCGGCTCTAGCTCGATGAGCACTTGGCGCAGGAAACGGATCTTCTTGAGGCTCCGATCGAGGAGCACCCATTCTCGATCGGGATCCGCGAGGGCCAACACCATGCCCGGTATACCCGCGCCGCTGCCGATATCGAGGAGCCGTTGGCCGTAGAGGTAGGGGAGCACGGCGAGGCTGTCCAAGAGGTGCCGCGCCACCATCGCATCGGGATCACGGATCCCGCTGAGATTGTAAATGCGATTCCAGCGGTGCAGTAAGCGCAGGAATGCGATCAGGGCCGCGCGCCGATCCGCCGCCAGATCGAGTCCCAGGGATCCGAGCCCCGCGTCCAGGTGGAGCGCGAGCGCATCCACGGACTAGAGCTTGGGAAAAAATCTGCTGCGATCGGGGTCTCGCGTTCCGGCGGTGCTCGGAATCCTCATGTATTTCAACATACACTCCGGTTCCTGCGCTCTGGCGGAACACGACCTCCCTTCGCTCGCGACGATTTTTTCACAAGCTCTCAAGCGCTCTGGGCGAAACGTTTCTTCAAATGCACGCGCAGCAATGAAATCGCCGCGGGGGTGATGCCTGAGATCCGGGAGGCCTGCCCGAGCGTCGCGGGCCGGTATTGCGATAGTTTTTGAACGACCTCGGCCGACAAGCCGCGAACGGCTGTATAGTCCAAATCGAGCGCCAGCGGAGTCTCCTCCTGCGCCAAATTTCTCGTCACCTCTTGCTGTTGCCGATCGATGTAACCGCTGTAGCGGGCTTGGATCTCGATCTGCGCGGCTACAGTGGGATCATCGACGCCGGGCCCCGCGCCGGGCAATGACATGAGATCTGAATAGCCTAGATCCGGCCGCCGCAACAGCTCGGCGAGTGTTTGCTCGCGCGCCAATGGCCCGCCGAGCACCCGCAGGGCATCGCACGGCGGAATTTCGTCGGGCCGCAACCAGGTCGCGCGCAGGCGCGTTTGCTCGGATGCGATCCGGTCGCGTTTGGTTTCTAACGCGCGCCAGCGCGCATCATCCACCAAACCCAAGGTCCGGCCTTTCGGCGTGAGCCTGAGATCGGCGTTATCTTCTCGCAACATCAGGCGGTACTCGGCGCGGCTGGTGAACATCCGGTACGGTTCGCTCGTGCCGCGGGTAATCAAATCATCGATCAGCACGCCGATATAGGCCTCATCGCGGCGCGGCGTCCAAGGGTCGCGATCCCGGACCCTCAAGGCCGCGTTCATTCCCGCGACCAAGCCCTGCGCGGCCGCCTCCTCGTAGCCGGTCGTGCCGTTGATCTGGCCGGCGAAGAATAATCCTCGAATATGCTTGGTCTCGAGCGAAGACCGCAAGTCGCGCGGGTCGAAGAAGTCGTATTCGATTGCGTAACCGGGACGGGTGATATGGGCTCGCCCGAAACCTGCGATCGATCGAACGAACGCCATCTGGACGTCGAAGGGAAGGCTGGTCGAGATCCCGTTTGGATAGACTTCCTCGGTCTCCAGGCCTTCTGGCTCGACGAAGATCTGATGCGTCTCCTTGGCGGCAAACCGCACGACCTTGTCCTCCACCGAGGGACAATAGCGCGGTCCCACCCCTTCGATAGTGCCGTTGTACATCGGCGAGCGATGCAGCCCCGCGCGGATGCACGCATGGGTTTGTGCGTTGGTGCGGGTGATATGGCATTGGACCTGGCGTGGATGTTCGGCGTTCGTGCCGAGAAAAGAAAATACCGGTACCGGTTCGTCTCCCGGTTGCGTCTCCATCTTCTCGTAGTCCAGCGTGCGTCCATCGAGCCGCGGAGGTGTCCCTGTCTTCAGCCGGCCGACACGGAACGGCATTTCCCGCAGCCGTTGCGCCAGTACATTGGACGGCGGATCCCCCGCGCGGCCTCCTTGGTGGTTTTGATCGCCCACATGGATCTTACCACCGAGAAAAGTCCCCACGGTCAAGACGACACAGGGCGCCTCGAAGCGCAGCCCGATCTGCGTGACGATCCCGGCGATCCGGTCACCGGCCAGCATCAGGTCCTCGACTGAGTTTTGAAAGATCGTGAGATTGGGCTGCGCTTCGAGCGCTCGCCGCACGACGCGCTTATAGAGGGTCCGGTCGATCTGAGCACGCGTTGCGCGCACCGCCGGACCCTTGCGGGCGTTCAATATCCTAAACTGGATCCCCGCCCGGTCAGCGGCCCGCGCCATCAACCCGCCGAGGGCGTCGATCTCCTTGACCAAATGCCCTTTGCCGATGCCGCCGATCGCCGGGTTGCAGGACATCTGCCCGAGCGTCTCAATGTTCTGCGTCAGCAACAGCGTCCGGGCGCCGCGCCGCGCCGCGGCTAACGCCGCCTCGGTTCCGGCATGGCCGCCCCCGACGACGATGACCTCAAACCTATCGGGATACAACACGCAACCGAGCTAAAGGCGGGACATCCACCTAAGGTTCGATCCAGGTCAATGAACTACTTCGCCCCTAGGATGGTCGCGGCGCGCTGGTAATCCTTGGGTTTTACCCAGAAGATCATGCCGAAGCGGCCGTTACCGGTGCTAATGGCATCCGCCGCGGTGACATTGATCTTCTTATCCGCGAGCTTTGCCAGCGGGGCTAAGACGGCGCCCACTTCGTCATCCCCTTGAACCAAGAATCCCTTTCTCGGGTTACTCACTTTCCATTTATTAAGCTTGGCGACCTTAGTTAAATCCGCCATTTTCTCCGGCATAAGATCGAACTGCGCCAGGCCCTGGCCGCACGGGAACGCGCTGAGCGCAAGCAAGTTGACGCCTGCCTCCTTGAGTACCTTTAGGATCTTCCCACCCTGTCCCGCGCGGCTTGCGATGGTGAGGTAACAGTAGTCCATCTTGCGAACGGTGTGTGCCATGTTTTTTCTCCTTGATCGGTGTCGACGAATTGTAAAATCGATTCTTAATTCTGAATACCCCGCCGTTTACTGCGGGCACTTTAGCATTGGGGTTTCCAAAGGGGAGTAGTGCAACTCTCCCCTTGGCCAAGGGCGGGGTTCATACCCCGTCCGCGAAGTAAAAGCAATTTCCACTGTAGAATATTACCATACGATTATAGCACTTGAGGGTAACAAATGGCCGCTTCGGCAAAGAGCCGAGAGCTCGAGCTCAACAAGTTACAGAAGCGCATACGCCGCAACATAGGTCGTGCGATCGAGGACTTTCGCATGATCGACGAAGGCGACCGGGTGATGGTGTGCCTTTCGGGTGGCAAGGATTCCTACACGATGCTAGACGTCTTGCTCAACCTCAGGCGGTGCGCTCCCGTGGCATTCGAGCTTGTGGCCGTCAATCTCGATCAAAAACAGCCGGGCTTCCCCGAGGATGTATTGCCGCTTTATTTGCAACGCCTCGGTATCCCCTTCCACATCATCGAGCAGGACACCTATAGCATCGTCAAGCGTGTGATCCCCGAGGGCGCGACCCTATGCGGGATATGTTCGCGGCTGAGACGTGGCGTTTTATACAGATTCGCGCGTGAGCACGGTATGAGCAAGATCGCGCTCGGTCATCACCGCGATGATATCGTGGAAACGTTTTTTCTGAATATGTTCTTCGGCGGTAAGCTGAAGGCGATGCCGCCCAAGTTATTGAGCGATGACGGGAAGCACGTGGTGATCCGGCCGCTTGCCTATTGCAGCGAGACCGATATCGCCGCCTACGCGGAGGCGAAACAGTTCCCGATCATTCCTTGTAATCTCTGTGGATCGCAAGAGCACCTGCAACGCGTCGCCATCAAGAACATGTTGCAACAGTGGGACAGGCAAACGCCCGGACGGTTGGAGACGATTTACCGGAGCCTGCAACACGTGGTTCCCTCGCACCTCGTCGACACCGCGCTCTTTGACTTCGCACGCTTAGGATACGCTAGAGGCGAGGGACTCCCCACCCAAAAATGGCTGGTCGCGGAGGAAGCACAATGAGCCCGCTCACTGAGCCCGCCGATGCGCAGGCACTCATGCATTCGATTCTGCAACGCATCGCCACCGGACCGGAGATGAGCAAGAGCATCTCGGAGGCCGATGCCCGGGGCGGGATGCGCGCCGTGCTCGACGCGCAGGTCGATCCCGTTCAAGCCGGGATCTTTCTCATCGCGCTGCGCATGAAGCGCGAAACCGATGAGGAGACGCTCGGCGTCCTCCAAGCGCTCCTTGAGGTCACGAACACCGCCACCGCTTCAGTCGATGAGCTTCTGGTGCTGAGCGACCCATATGATGGCTGTAAACGCATGCTACCCGCCTTCCCGTTCTTGCCCGCCCTGCTCGCCGCGTGCGGCGTACCCGCGATGACCCACGGCGTCGAGATCCTCGGGCCTAAATTCGGCCTTA
>Ga0187892_10001463_pt1 | contig 53811 bp, 38 predicted proteins | sample MA1701073metaG_FD_139345 | JGI IMG/M metagenome (GOLD analysis project Ga0187892, IMG submission 139345) | Bio-ooze microbial communities from a basaltic lava cave in the Kipuka Kanohina Cave System on the Island of Hawaii, USA - MA170107-3 metaG ...
CCCCTCGGCCGCCAGGCAGAGCCTGGCGGCCTCACCCCGCCCGCGGAGAGGGGCTTCGCCCCTCTCCCGGCGCAAAGGGGCGCCGGGTCCCTCACCCGGACCAGGTACATTCACAAGCTCTCACGGTCGCATCGCGAGCCGCCCCGTGCGCGCCGCCAGCTCGCGCAGGGCGGCGGCGCGCGACCGCCACGGCTCGCGGCCGCGCAGCTCGGCGAGGGTCGCGGGCAGCCGGTACGTCCAGTTCTGCGGGCCGACGGTCGCGGGCGTGTTGACGCGCTCGCGCGACCCGAGGACGTCCTGGACCGGGAGGACGACGAGGCCGGACCCCGAGGCGTAGAGGAGCCCGAGGACCGCGTCGTGCACCTCGGGGCTGAAGCGCGCGAGGGCCGGCGCCGCCGCCCCGGCATCGCCGCCGTGGCGCTCGCGGAGCCCGCCGAGCCCGGGGATCGCGAGAACGGCGCGCCGCGTCTCGGCGTCGAGCGCCTCCCACCACTCGGCCAGCGGCTCGTTGTCGTGGGTGCCCGTGGTCGCGACCGAGAGCGCCGGGTAGCGGGCGGGGTCGCGATAGACGGGCCGCCCGCCCGCGCGGAAGTCGCGGTCGGCCTCCCAGCGGAAGACCCGGTACCCCGGGATCCCGAGGCGGGTGAGCGAGGCGCGGACGAAGTCCGGGACGACGCCCAGGTCCTCGGCGATCAGCTCGGCGTCGCCCGACCCGGCGAGCGCCCGCAGGATCCGCTCGCCGAGCAAGACCTGCTCGGCCTCGGCCTCGGGGACGAAGCGCCCGTGGCGCGCGCCGGCGCCGCGCGGGCACGTCCACTGGCGGTAGAGCCCGACGACGTGGTCGACGCGGACGAGGTCGTAGAGCTCGCTCGCGCGCCGCCCGCGCTCGCGGAACCACTCGTCGCCCGTCCGCCCCATGACGTCGAAGCGGTACACCGGGAGGTCCCAGTCCTGGCCGTCGGCGCTGAAGGCGTCGGGCGGGGCCCCGAGGCTCGCGTCGTGGCGGAACTCGTGCGGCCGCTCCCAGACGTCGGCGCTGTCCCAGGCGACGACGAACGGCAGGTCGCCCTTGAGCCGCACGCCGAGCGCGGCGGCCCGCCCGCGCGCCCGCTCCCACTGCTCCTCGGCCTGCCACTGCACGTAGACGTGGAAGAGGAAGCGCTCCAAGGCCTCGCGCCGCACGCGCGCGAGGGCCGCCGGATCGCGGTCCCGGAGGGGCGCGGGCCACTCGCGCCAGTGGGCGCCGCCCGCCCGCTCCTTAAGGACGCGGAAGAGCGCGTAGTCGTCGAGCCAGGCCTCGTGCCGCGCCCGGAACTCCTCGAGGGCCGCCGCGCGCCCGCTCTTCCCGCGCCACTCGGTCTCGAGGAAGCGCCGGAACGCCGCCTCGAGCGCCCGCGCCTTGAGCGAGCGCACGGTCCCGTGGTCGACGCGGGCCGCCGCCCGGGCGCGCGCGAGCGCCTCGAGCCCGTCCGGGCCGAGGACGCGCCCGGCGCCGCCCGCCGCCGCCAGGTCCTCGACCTCGTCGAGCGCCAGGTAGAGCCCGTCGATCCCGAAGGCGGTCTGGGCGAAGTAGGGGCTCTCCTGGCCGGCCGCCGGGTCGACGATCGGGAGGAGCTGGAGGACGCCGTGGCCGGCGTCGGCGAGCCACTCGGCGGCCGGGACGATGTCCGGGATCTCGCCGACGCCCCAGCCGCGCTCGGTCCGGAGAGAGAAGAGCGGGACCAGCACGCCGGCGCGACGTCCCGTGAACGGTCTCACGCGTTGGCCTCTCGCTTGACCCTGTCCGGGGGCCCATGGTACGAAACTTCACTCCGTGCGCCACGTCATTCCCGGTCACCTGCACCGCCCCGGCCGGCACTGCGGGTCCACGGCCCTCTCCGACGTCGTCGCCTACCGCGGCTGGCCGCTCGACGAGCCCTGGTGCTTCGGCCTCGGCGCCGGGCTCGGCGCCTTCCACGCGGCGGCGGACTTCCTGACCCCGAGCCGCCTGCTCTACCTCCGGAGCGCCACGCTCGAGGAGGCCTTCTTCCGCCGAATCGGCGTCCCGTTCGAGTGGCGGCGCGAGCCGGACGCGGAGCGGGCCCGGGCCGACCTCGAGCGGCACGTCGCCCGGGGAACGCCCCTCTTGCTGCGCTGCGACCTCTCGCACCTCCCCCACTACGGCTCGAAGACGCCGTTCAACGGCCACGTGGTCGTGGCCTGGGGTCGGGACGACGAGGCCGGCGCCGCGGCCGTCCTCATCTCCGACACCCACTTCGAGGGCCTCCTCGCCGTGCCCGAGCCCATCCTCGACGCGGCCCGGACCTCGAGCGCGATCCCGTTCGCCCTCGCCCGCGACGCCTTCCCCGTGCCGCCCCTCGGGCCGCCGCCCGGGCCCGCGGCCCTCGGCCGGCTCGCCGTCCTCGCCATCCGCGCCCAGGCCGAGGCGATGCTCGAGCCGCAAGCGGAGCCGCCGATCGGCCGTCTCGGCGTCGCCGCCCTGGGAGCGCTCGCCGACGACCTGCCGGGCTGGGCGGGCGCCGCCGACCGCGCGTGGGTCGCGCGCTTCGCCTACCAGAACATCGAGCGGCGCGGCACGGGCGGCGGCGGCTTCCGGCGGCTCTACGCGGAGTTCCTCGAGCGGGCGGAGCGGGTCGCGCCGGCGCTCGCCGGCGCCGGGCTGGCGGCCGAGATGGCGGCGATCGCCGCCGCCTGGACGGCCGCGGGCGAGGCCCTGCGCGCCCAGTCGGAGCGCGAGGACGGCGCGGGGCTCGATGAGATCGCGGCCGGCGTGCGCGCCCTGGCGGCGCGCGAGACGGCCTTCTACGGGCGCGCCCGGGACGCCGCCGCGGGCGCGGGAGCCTGACCGCCGTGGAATGCCCGCACTGCGGCGAGCCGGTCCCGAGGCGAGCGAAGGCCTGCCCCCACTGCGGGAGCGACGACGAGACGGGCTGGCGCTCGAGCGAGGATGTCGACTACGAGGCCGTCGACCTGCCCGACCCCGGGTACGGCCGGCCGGACGAGGACGACGACGACCTCGACCCGGAGAAGGCCGCGCGGCGCGCCTCTGCGCGCCGCGCGTTCCGTCTCATCGTGGTCTTGCTGCTCGGGCTCGCGCTCGCCGGCGTCCTCGGGTACGCGCTCGGGCGCTGAGTCTGAGCCTGAGACTGAGGGCCCGGGCCGGCGCGTCTCGCTCGCCGACTCGTCCTCGATCCCCGCCCGCGACGTGCCGCGCCCGGGTTGCACTCGCGTGCGGCACGCCCGGTGCGGTATCTTCCCCTCGGTCCGTCCCTCTCGACGTCGGAAGCCATCCGGAGGGTCCACCTCGATGCGCCGTTCGTTCCCGTCCATCCTCGTCCGCGCGCTCCTGGCCACGAGCGCCGCGGGGGCCGTCCTCGCGGGCGCGCCCGCCGTCGCCCGGGCCGACGAGCCGCCCGCGATCGGCACGAAGGTCCGCACGTTCAAGCAGGGCGACGAGGGCTACTTCCTCGTCGTCCTCGAGGCGCCGCCGGACCCGCTGGCGAAGCCCGTCGGCCCCGTGCGGCTCGAGGTCGCGCGCGGCGCGCGCCTCGTCGTCCCGCCGTCGATCGCCTCGTTCCCGCCCGCCGACTGGCTCCGGCGCGTGGCCGAGGGCGGGTCGTACGTCGCGGCCGGCGTGGCGTTCGCGGGCCGGCTGGACGACGACGGACCGGTCGAGGCCGCCCTCGTCGTCGACGGGCGGCGCCAGGCGCTCGCGATCGAGGCGCCGGCCAAGGACGGCGGCGACGAGCGCGCGCGGACGGAGTGGCGGGCGGCGCGCGTCATCCAGGCCGAGCGCCTCCGCGCCGCCGCGCCGGGCGACGCGTACCTCGCGTACTACGCCGCCTACCTCGCCGGCGAGTGGCGGGGCGATGCGGCGCCCGACCTCGGGCGGCCCGAGCCCGTCGACCTCTACTCGCTCGCGACCGGCTCGCTCGCGATCCAGGAGACGCTCCAGCTCGACCGGCTGCTGCGGCGCGCCGCCGCCCCCGAGGCGTCGACCGTGCCGCTCGCGAGCCTCGCCGGCCCGACCGTGAAGTCGCACCCCTTCGCGGCCATGCTGGCGGGGCGCGAGGTCGCGACCGACGAGCTGTCGCTCCTCTGCCCCGAGGACGCGCTCTTCGTGCGGGCGCGCTCCCTCACGGCGCTCATGGACGCGCTCGAGTTCGCCTTGGGCTGGGGCAACCACCTCCTCGAGATGGCGACCGTCCGGGCCCACGACGAGGGCGTGCGCGAGAAGCTCGAGGGCGCGCTCTGCCTGCGCACGGACCCGCTCTCGCGACCGTTCTACGACGAGGTCGTGCGCGACGTCGCCGTCGTCCTCGGCGACCCGTTCGTGGCCGAGGGCACGGACGTGACCCTCGTCCTGCGCGCCCAGCGGCGGGCGGTCCTCGAGGGACGCATCGACCAGCTCCGCGCCGAGCGCCGGAAGGCGCGCCCCGACGCGGTCGAGCGCGAGTGGAAGCACCTCGGGATCGGCGGGCGCAGCCTCGCGACGGACGACCGCGCCGTCTCGTGCCACCAGGCGTGGATCGGCGACACGTACGTCGTCTCGACGAGCGAGGTCGCGGCCCGGGCCGCGGTCGAGTGCCTGGCCGGCAAGCGCCCGGCGCTCGGGCGCGCCCTCGACTACCGCTACATGCGGACGATCCTGCCGGCGGGCGACGCCGCCGAGGACGTGTTCGTCTACCTCTCCGACGCCTTCGTGCGCAAGCTCGTCGGCCCGCGGGCGAAGATCCTCGAGAAGCGAAGGCTCGAGTGCATGGCCGGCCTGCGCCTCGCGGGCTACGCGGTCCGGGCCTTCCGGGTCGAGCGCGGGCGCGCGCCCCGGTCGGTCGAGGAGACGGTCGAGGGCGGCTTCCTCTCCCCGCTCGCCCTCGGCTGCCCCGACGGCGGCGCCTACGACCTCGGCGCCGGCGCCGGGCCGCGGTGCTCGGTCCACAACCGGCTCCGTTACGTGACGCCCGCGAGCGAGCTCGCGCTCGAGAAGGTGACGGAGCGCGAGGCCGCGGACTACGGGGCGTTCGTCGAGGGCTACGAGCGCTACTGGAGCCGCTTCTTCGACCCGATCGGGGTGCGGATCGCCGTCCGCCCGGACGCGGTCGCGCTCGAGACGGTCGTCCTCCCGCTCCTCGACAACACGATCTACGACGGCCTCAAGGAGGCGATCGGCGGCGAGACGATCGCCTTCGCCGGGGCGCAGCCGCCGGCGCGCGACGCCGTCCTCAGCCTGCGCGTCCGCGCCTCGCCGAGGCTCGCGGGCGAGGTCGCGCGCGAGGTCGGGCGCGCCGGCGAGCCGGGCGCGGTCGCGGTCGCCCTGCTGAACGCGACCGGGAGCACGCTCGCCCTCGACCTCCACGACGCGACGCCGCTCTACGACGTCGACGTCACGGGGCTCCTCGGCCTCTTCCTCCAGGAGTCGCGCGGGCTCGACGAGGAGATGCTGCTCGTCGCCCCGGTCATCACCCAGCTCTTCCTGCCGACCTCGATCGGCATCGAGGTGCGAGACGAGGCGGCCTTCCGGGCGGCGCTCCTGCGGCTCGAGGCGCTCGTCACTTACGAGCTCAGGAACGAGCGCGAGATGGGGCTCCCGCTGCGCTTCGCCGCGTACGCGCTCCAGGGGACGCGCCCGGGACACCGGGTCGCCCTGTTCGAGTGGGGTCCGTTCCGGCTCCGCCTCCACTACGGCTTGCAGGACGGCTTCTTCACGGTCGCGGGCGGGCGGAAGCTGCTCGAGGACCGGCTCGCCCGGCAGGTCGCGCCGGCGGCCGACGTCCCGGACGTCCGCGGCCACCTCCTCCTCGCGCTCAACCTCGACGCCGCGCGGGCGCTCGGTCCGGAGATGGACCTCACGTGGGAGGAGGGCGCGCGGGCGGCCTGCCTCGCGAACGTCGGCCCGCTCGAGGCGCTGGCCGAGGTCCCGGGCGACCCCGATGCCCTCGGCCTCGACCTCGAGGGCGTGCGCCGCTTCTGCCCGGACGGCGGGCGGTACGAGCGCGACCCGGCGACCGGGGCGCTCCGCTGCCCCGTTCACGGCACGCCGGACGCCCCGCGCCAGCCGGCGGCGCCGGTGGGCGGGTCGCCGTTCGGGGAGCTGCGGAGACGCTTCCGGGGCGTCGCGGCCGGGCTCGAGTTCACGGAGGAGGGCCTGCACACGCGGGTCGTGATCCGGAGGCGGCCCTAGAATGAACGGCGCCGTTTCCCTCCTCTCTTGCTCTCCATGGTTTACGTCGTCAGGGGCAGGCGCTCCCCAACCCCCGCGACGCAAACGCACCCCATCCTGGCGCGCCACTTGCGTCCCCGTGGTACAATTCAGAGCCCGGTCGGGGCAAGGACCGGGCAAAGCACGGGAAGAGAGGGGGTTACGATGAGCGTCGGCGGCATTCCTCCGGGGACTCCACGGACCACCACGACGACGACCGGAGCGTCCGGAGCGACGCCCGCGGCGGCGACGACGTCGTCGGCGGCGGCCTCGCTCTCGACGCCGGCGTTCAAGAACGACGCGACCCTCAACGCGGTCGCCCGGGGCGAGCAGACCCTCGAGAAGGGCGCGCGCGGCGCGGCCGTCAAGGCCGTCCAGGAGGGGCTCCAGCGCCTCGGCGCGGACCTCGGCCGGTGGGGCGCGGACGGGGCGTACGGGACGGGGACGATGAACCTCGTCGCCGCCTTCCAGCGCCAGAACGGGCTGACGCCGAGCGGCAACGTCGACAAGGACACGCTCCTCGCCCTCGACGCCAAGGTCGCCGCCCTCCCGAAGCCGATCAAGGCGAACGCCGACAAGTCGATCGTCATGGTCGGCATGAACGAGGGCTCGGCCTTCGAGGCGAGCGAGCTGCGCAAGGTCGCCCGCGAGGGCGTGACGCACATCGGCGACTCCAAGGCGGGCGACGACAAGGTCACGCTCGACGTCAAGGAGGGCGGCCGGACCGTCAAGAAGACGTACGACCTCGCGACCGAGACGGGCCGCAACGACTACGTCGCCGCGATCGGGGTCACGGGCGCGCAGGCGACGAAGCTCAAGGGGATCCTCGCCGAGGCGGGCGGCGACGCCCGCGACGAGGTCGGCCAGCTCGCGCGCGTCTTCGCCCAGGCCGAGAACGGCGACCGCCGGATCGAGCGCCTGATCCTCTCCGGCCACAGCGTCGGCAGCGGCGTCTGGGGCGACAACAACGGCTACTTCCGCATGGACCTGCTCTCGAAGCTCGCCGACACCTTCCCGAACGCCGTCCGCCAGGTCGAGGACCTGCACATAGCCGGCTGCTACTCGGGCGGCGAGAGCGCGATCGACAAGTGGCGCGGGATCTTCCCGAACTCGAAGACGGTCTGGGCGTACGGCGACTCGGCCCCCGGCTCGTACTCGGGCGCGGTCACGCACCTGAAGCGGTGGGAGGCGGCGACGCGCGGCGTCGGCCAGGACCCGGCGAAGCTCACGCGCGACCTCGTCCGCGGGACGCGCAAGGGCGAGAACGTCGCCGTCTGGAACGCGGTGCGCGGCCTCGACAACGGCGAGGCGCCGAAGCCGTTCTCGCAGCTCCGCAGCGAGTTCGACCGGCGGCGGCCGGCGTTCGACGAGCACTTCAGCGGGCGCTCGAGCGTCGACAACCCGCAGTCGGGCCCGCTCCGCGATTACTACAACAGCATGCAGCGGCTGCTCCAGAGCCGCGAGCTCCCGGCGGCGGAGCGCCCCGGCCTCGAGGCCCAGCGCGACCAGACGATCCGCCTGATCTACTACAACGCCACGGTCAAGGGCAAGTTCCAGGCGACCCACGCGGGCGCGATCCGCGCCGGGTACGAGAAGCTCGGGCTCGTGCCGCCCGACTTCGCGTCGCTCTCGCGCGCCGATGCCCTCAAGGCGGTCTCGGAGTTCCAGAACAAGCTCGGCTCGGCGCGGACGAAGCCGCCCGAGGCGGAGCGCCTGCTGCCGCTCCTCGTGGACGGGCTCCGCGACCTGAAGTCGAACGTGATCCCGGAGGCGTGGGTCTAGGGCGTCGAGGCAAGAAGAGAGACACGGAGACGAAGGAACGTCTCCGTGTCAAGAGCTCCCGATCGAGGGCTCTACGCCGGCTCCCTCGCCAGCGCCCGGTCGACCTCCTTCTCGAGGTCGGCGACCTGCTTGTCGATCTCGCCCTTCAGCGACTCGAACTGCTCCACCGAGGCCGTGTCGACCTCGTTCATGCGCGCCGAGATGTTCTCGCGGCGGGCGCGGAGGTCGTTGACGAGCTGCTCGATCTCGGTCCGGGCCCCGCCGTCGACCTCCTGGGCCCGATCCTCGAGCGTCTCGAGGTTCTTGTCGACGGCGTCGAGGCGCTTCTCGACCGAGCTCTTGAACGCCTGCCTCTGCTCGTCCTGACCCTCGCGCCGCTCCTCGGTGCGTCGTTCGGTCGTCGCCCCGCCGTCGCCGGCCCGCCGGTCGCGATCGGGGAAGCGCTCGCACGCCGACCCGAAGAGGGCGCCCGTGCCGAGCGCCAGGGCGGCCGCCGCCATCCAGGTGAATCCGTGGGTGTGTCGCATGGTCGAACCTCCCTCCCTCTCTCTCGTGAAGAAGACTCCCCGGGTCCACCGTAGTCGGGCGCGGGGCGCGCCTCAAGCCCGTGCGCGCGCTGCCGCACGCCGCGCGCCGTGCCGGTCGTTCGCGGCCGCCCGCCTGTAACGCCTTGACGCGCCGCGCTATACTGGCGGCATGAGCGACAGCCCGAAGACCCACGCCTTCGACCGGTTCCGGGGCACCGAGCGCTACATCGCCGCGGACCCCCTCATCGCGGCCGTCAACGCCGCCGTCGCCCTCGAGCGGCCGCTGCTCATAAAGGGCGAGCCGGGGACGGGGAAGACCGTGCTCGCGCGCGAGGTCGCCGACGCGCTCGGCCGGCCGCTCCTCGCCTGGAACGTGAAGTCGACGTCGAAGGCGCGCGAGGGCCTCTACGAGTACGACGTCGTCCAGCGCCTGAACGACAGCCGCTTCGGCGACCAGGACATCTCGGACATCCGCCGCTACATCCGCTACGGCCCGCTCGGCCGGGCGTTCCTCGCCGAGAAGCAGAGCGTGCTCCTCATCGACGAGATCGACAAGGCCGACATCGAGTTCCCGAACGACCTCCTCCAGGAGCTGGACCTCATGGAGTTCACGGTCGTCGAGACGGGCGACACCGTGCGCGCCCGGCACCGGCCGATCGTCGTCATCACGTCCAACTCGGAGAAGGAGCTGCCGGACGCGTTCCTGCGCCGCTGCGTCTTCCACTACATCGCCTTCCCCGAGCGCGAGCTCATGGAGCGGATCCTCCGCGTCCACTACCCGCTCATCGAGCAGCGGCTCGTGGACGCCACGCTCCGGCGCTTCTACTGGCTGCGCTCGCTCGACGACGTCCGCAAGAAGCCGTCGACGAGCGAGCTGATCGACTGGCTGGCCGTGCTCATCCGGGGCGGCGTGCCGCTCGAGGCGATCGAGCGCGGGCTCCCGTTCCTCGGCACGCTCCTCAAGAAGGAGCGCGACGTCGAGCAGGCCGAGCGCGCCGCGCGGATCCGGAACTGACATGGTCGCCCCGGCCACGCTCTACGCGCCGCTCTTCCTCGACTTCCTCTACAAGCTCCGCGCGAAGGGCATCCGGGTCGCGACGCCCGAGTGGCTCGCCTTCCTGCGCGGCGTCGAGAAGGGCCTCGCCGCCGAGTCGCTCCTCGGCCTCTACCACCTGGCGCGGGCGACGCTCGTGAAGAGCGAGGCCCTCTACGACGCCTACGACCTGGCCTTCGCCGAGTTCTTCCGGAACCTGCAGCCGCCGCCCGGCATCGCTCAGAAGATCGAGGACTGGCTGGCGCAAGGCGCGGCCGAGCTCGACGGCGCGACCCTCGAGGCCCTGCTCGCCGGCCACGGCTCGGCCCTCGACCTCGAGGAGCTGATCCGCCGCTTCGAGGAGAAGCTGAGGACGCAGCAGGAGCGCCACGACGGCGGCAGCGAGTACATCGGCACGGGCGGGACGTCGGCCTTCGGGCGCGACGGCGCGAACCCGGGCGGCATCCGCGTCGGCGGCGCGGGCGGCGGGCGGTCGGCCGTGAAGATCGCCGAGCGCCGGTCGTTTCGCGATTATCGAAACGACCTGACGCTCGACGTCCGCAAGGTGCGCGTCGCCCTGCGGCGGCTCCGCGACCTCGCCCGCGACGGGCTCGAGGACGAGCTCGACCTCGACTCGACGATCTCGCGGACGGCGAAGAACGCCGGCGAGCTCGAGCTGTCGTGGCGCCGGCCGCGCCGGAACCGCGTCCGGCTGGCGCTCCTCATGGACACGGGCGGCTCGATGGAGCCCTACGCGCGCCTCTCGGAGCGCCTCTTCTCGGCGGCGACCCAGGAGAAGCACTGGAAGGCGTTCGAGCCTTACTACTTCCACAACTGCGTCTACACGTACGTCTACAGGGACGGCGCCTTCCGCGAGAAGGTGCCCGTCGAGAAGCTGCTCCGCGACTGCGACGGCGACTGGAAGCTCGTCGTCGTCGGGGACGCCTGCATGGGCATGTCCGAGCTCGTCGCCAGGAACGGCTCGATCGACTGGTTCGAGCGGACGCACGAGCCGGGGATCGAGTGGCTGCGCCGCCTCTCGCTCCACTTCCGCCGCGCCGTCTGGCTCAACCCGATGCCGCGCACGGCCTGGGATCACCCGACGGTGCGCTCGGTCTCGGTCCTCTTCCCGATGTTCGAGCTGACGGTCGACGGGATCGACCGGGCGGTCAAGGAGCTCCGGCGGCGGGCCTGAGCGCGGCCCGCCGGCTTCGGCCTCACTTCGGCTCCGGCACCCGCACCCGCTCGGAGCGGTAGTAGATCTCGAGGGTCAGCGCGGCCACGGCCGTGCTTCCCACGCGGCCGCAGAGGTCGCGGCGACGAGGACGAGACCGAGCAGCGCCGGCGTCTTCCGCATCGTCTTCCTCATGGCGTAAGCAGCACCTTTCCCAGGTTCTTCCGCTCCTGGATGAAGCCGTGGGCGGCGGCGGCCTCGGCGAACGGGAACGTCCGGTCGACGATCGGCTTCAGCCGTCCGGCCTCGTAGTGCGAGAGGAGCGCGCGCATCTCCTCGCCCAGGAGATCGACCTCGCCCCAGAGATGGCCCATGTTCACGCCGAAGACCCCGGCGTTCCGGTTCATGAGGTCGATCGGCCCGAAGCGCGGGACGGTCACGAACTCCTTCAAGGCCTTGACGATCGACCGGGTCGTCCGCCCCCGCGCCATCTCCGAGAAGCCGAAGACGCAGAGGCGGCCCGTCGGGGCGAGGAGGCGGTAGCCCTTGCGCCAGCTCGCGCCGCCGACCGGGTCGAGGACGAGGTGGACGCCCTTCCCGCCCGTCAGGCGCTTCACCTCGACCTCGAAGTCGTCGCGCGTGTAGTCGATCGCGTGGTCGAGCCCCATCTTCTTCAGGGTCGCGTGCTTGCCGGCGCTCGCGGTCCCGAAGGTCTCCGCCCCGACGAGCCTCGCGATCTGGAGCGCCGCCGTCCCGACCCCGCCGCCCGCCGAGTGAATCAGGACCCGCTCGCCCTTGCGCAGGTTCCCGATCACGATCATCGCGTGCCAGGCCGTGAGGTAGGTGACGGGGAGGGCCGCGCCCTCCTCCGCCGACATGCCCTTCGGCCGCTTGAGGACGAGCGGGGGCCTGGCGACCACCACGTCCGAGTAGCCCTTGAACCGGGTCATGGCCAGGACCTCGTCGCCGACGGCGAGGCCCTGGACCCCGGGGCCGACCTTGTCCACGCGGCCTGCGACCTCGTAGCCGACGACCATCGGCAGCGGGGGCGCGTCCGGGTAGAGGCCCATGCGGGCGAGGATGTCGGCGAAGTTGACGCCGGTCGCCTCGACGCGCACGCGGACCTCGCCCCGTCCCGGCTCGGGGTCCGGCGCCTCGCGGACCGCGAGGACCGAAGGCGGACCGTACTTCGGGATCACGACCTGTCGCATGGCCAGCTCACCCCCTCTCCCTCACCCTTCACCCTCACCCTCACCCTCACCCTACCCGCCGAACCCCGGCGCCAGCATGGCCGTCATGCGCGCCGGGTTGACGATCCCTTGCTCCGCGAAGGCCGCGTCCGCCCCCGCGACGAGGGCCCGCCCCCCGTCGCCGCCGCGCAGCTCGCCCAGGCGCCGGCGCGCCGCGGCCGCGTGGAGGAGCATGCCCGCCTCGCCCAGGTCGGAGAGCGCCCCCGCGCAGAAGGAGGCGGCGTCCTCGATGCGGCCCTCGGCGCCCGCGATCCCGGCGCGGAGGAGGCGCGCGAGCGCGTCCGACCAGGGCATGCGCTCGCGCTCCATGTCGCGCGCGTCGCGCCCCGCCTCCCGCAGCAGGCGCTCCCGCTCGCTCGCCGGGAGCGGCACGATCGCGGGGGCGACGGCCGTCGCCAGGGCCGCGCGCGCCCGGAGGTGCAGGAGCTCGAGGCGGATGAACTGGAACCCGAGGAAAAGGGCGCGCTCGAGCTGCGGCCACATCTCGTGGATCCGGGCGAGGAGCGCCGGCGCGTCGCCCGAGTAGAGCTGGGCCTGGCCTATGGCCATGAGGCTCCGGTAGTGCTGGAGGTGGTAGCCGCGCCGCGACCAGCCGCTCATGGCGCCGAGCGCCTCGTCGCGCGCCCGCTTCGGGTCGTCGTCCGCGAGCCAGACGATGTTCGGGATCCCGCTCACGATGTTGGTCGCCGCGTAGAGGTCGCCGCGGCGGCGAGCGTCGTCGATCAGGGCCGGCAGGCGGCGCTTCAGCTCCTTCACCTCGCCCAGGTAGACGAGGCTCCAGAGCAGGAACAGCTCGGCCGTCGCCCGCTCCCAGCCGACGCCCGTGCAGCGGTCGCGGTAGATCTCCACGGCCCGCTCGAGCCCGTCGCGCGCCGCCGCCCACTCGCCCATGAGGAGCGTGCAGACGCCCTGGGCGGCGGTCGCGACCCCGAGCGCGTGCGGGTTGTCGAGCCGGGTGACGAGCCCCTGGACCTGCGCGACGAGCTTCTCGACGCGCGCCCGTCCGCGCCCGCCGGCCGACGACGCGTAGGCCGCCTCCATGGCGAGGGCGCGGGCGACGCGGTACGGCTCGCCCGCCCGGAGCGCCAGCAGGAGGTGCCGGGTCTGGAAGTCGGCCCCGCGGATGGTGTCGACGTTCGAGAGCCCGGCGGCGACCGACCAGCACGTGTCGATGCGGACGAGGTCCGACGGCGGGACGTCGGCGGCGGCGCGCTCGCGGTAGCCGAGGCCGCGGAGCCTTATGTGCGCGCGCCGGAAGAGGAGCGAGAGCAGGGCGCGGCGCGGCGTCGGTGCGAGGCGCATGCCCATGGCGGCGAGCACGCCCTCGATCGCGGCCAGCCCCTCGTCGACGCGCCCCGAGCGCAGGAGCTGGTCGGCGCCGCGGCGCCAGAGCTCGAGGGCCTCGTCGCCGCCGACCTCGCCGGCCGCCTCGACGTAGGCGTAGGCCGCCTCGGGCCCGCGCCCGGCGTTGGCGAGCGCGTCGCCGAGCCGCACCCTGAGCCCGTGCAGCTCCGCGGGCGGGGCGCCGCCGGTGGACCGGAGCGAGACGGCCTGCCGGTAGAGCGAGGAGGCGCGCTCGAAGGCGAGCGCGTCGGCGGCGTTGGCGGCGGCGGCGACCGTGTAGACGCCGGCCTTCTGGATGTCGCCGGCCCCCTTGAAGTGGAGGGCGAGGACCTCGGGATCGCCGCGGCCCCAGGTCTCGAGCGCCGCCGCCAGGCGGGCGTGGTGCTCGCGCAGGGCCTCGGGACGGAGGCCGGAGACGACGGCGTCGCGGATGCGGTCGTGGTAGGGCTCGATGCGGTCGCGCCCGCGGCCGCCGCGGATGCGGACGAGGTGGGCGCCGGCCAGGGCGGCGAGGGCGGCGCGCGCCTCGCGCCCCTCGAGGCCGGCCGCCCGCGCGACCACGCTCTCGTCGAGCCTTATGCCCGCGACCGCGACGACCTCGAGGAGCCGCTGCGTCCCCTCGGGGAGGAGCGCCACCCGCGCCCGCACGACGCGGTCGAGCGAGACCTCGTGCGGGGCCGCGGCCGGGCCCACCCGGGCCGCCTCGCGGGCGTAGCGGAGGAGCTCGATGACGAAGAACGGGTTCCCGCCCGACTCGCGGGCGATCGCGGTCGCCCGGGCCTCCTTCTCGCCCGGCGGCGCGCCGTCGGCGTCCGCGGCGATGAGCGCCAGCGCCAGCTCGCGCGCCTCCTCGCGCCCGAGCGGGCCCACCTCGAGCTCGCGCACCTCGGCGCGCCCGGAGGCGCCGCCCTCGCGCCGGCGCAGCGCCTTCAGCAGCGGGCTCCGCTCCTCGTCCTCGCTCCGGAAGGCGGCGACGAGCAGGAGCGGCGGCGGGTCGGGCGGCTCGAGCAGGTCGAGGAGGAGGGCGGCGCTGTCGGCGTCGCCCCACTGGAGGTCGTCGATGAAGAGGATCAGCAGCCGGCGGTCGGCGAGCCGCGCGAGCAGGGCGCGGAGCGCCGACGAGGCGCGCCGCCTCAGCTCCTGCGGGTCGGGCGTCTCGGCCGAGCGCGGCTTCGCGCTCGCGACCTCCTCGACGCGCTTCAGGACCGGGAAGAGGCGCGCCAGGGCCGTCGGGTCGCGCGGCAGGAGCGGCGCGAGCTCGACCGGCGTGAGCCTCAGGAGGTACTGCGTGAGCGCGTCGACGAGGCTGTCGAGGGCCTTGTAGGGGACCGACTCGCGCTCGTAGCAGCGGCCGCGGAGGACGATGGCGCCGTCGCGCCCGGCCGCGTCCTCGAGGAAGCGGCGGACGAGCGCGCTCTTGCCCATGCCGGAGAGGCCGCGGACGAAGACGGTGACGCTGCGGCCGGCCCGGGTCGCGGCCAGGGCCTCGTCGAGCGCGGCGAGCGGGCGCGCGCGCCCGACGAGCGGCACGGGGGGCGCGCCCGGGAGCGAGACGGCCGGCTGGCCCGTGGCCGACGACTCGGGGAACGTGAACCGCCCGCTCTCGTAGATCGACGGGTAGGCGGCCGGCCCGGCCTCGGGGCCGCTCCCGCCGGCCCCGGCGCCGGCGCCCGAGAACAGCCCGGTCGCGAGGCCCGGACCGGGCGGGCCGCCGAGGCGACGCAGGACATCGCGCCCGGTCGGGCGGGCGGCCGGGTCGCGGGCGAGCAGCTCCATGCAGAGGTCGGCGAGGTCGGCCGGGCACTGCGCCCCGATGGCGGCCGGCGGGGGCGGGTCGCGCGTCTGCTTCTCGATGACGAGATCGATGAGCGACTGCGTCGGCTTGAAGGGCGGACGGCCGGCGAGCGCCTCGTAGAGGATCGAGCCGACCGCGTACCAGTCGCTCGCCTCCGTCACCGGCCGGGCCGCCGCCTGCTCGGGGGCCATGTAGGCGGGCGTCCCGATGATCTGCTGCTCGACGCTCGCGTCGAGGCTGTCCGGCGCGATCTCGCGCGTGAGGCCGAAGTCGAGGATCACGACCCGCCCCTCGGGGCTCACGAGGACGTTCGAGGGCTTGAGGTCGCGGTGAAGCCTGCCCGCCTCGTGGAGCGCGAGCACGCCGTCCGCGAGCTGGCGGAGCGCCGCCCTGAGCTTCCCCTCATCGAGCACCGACGGCCGGGGCGGAACGGGCCCGGCGGCGGCGGAGGCCGGCTCCGCGGGCGCCTTCAGCCTCGGCGACGCGGCCGCGTCCGACCGGATCGTCTGCGAGTCGTGGAGCGGCGCTCCGGGCCGGACGTGCTCGATGAAGCTCGTCCCGGCGACGTACTCCATGGTGAAGAACCACGTCTCGCCCTCGGAGACGAGCTCCCCCAGGGACACGAGGTTCGGGTGGACGAAGTCCGAGAGCGCCCGGAACTCGCGCTTGAACCGGTAGAGCGCCTGCGGGTTCAGCCGGCTCAGGACCTTGAGGGCGAGCGTCAGGCGCCGCTCGCGGTCGAAGGCCTCGTAGACGACGCCGAACGCGCCCTCGCCGAGCTGGCGCCGGACCTCGTACCGCCTCGTGCCCTTGAACTCGCTCATGGCCCGGCCTGGCTCGCGCGGCTCACGGCGGGAGAGGGTAGCCCCGGGAGGCCGGCGGGGCAAGCGCCCGGGGCATCGGGCGCCGACGGCCGGCGGCGCCGGGCCCGGATGAGCACGAAGGGAAGCTCTCTTCCCAGGTCACCCCGAGAGCCTACCACACCTCGCTCGGCCCCGGACCCTCCAGATGCAAGGAAACCTTGCATCCGAGGCCCTCTCGCGCGCGAAGGAGCCTCAGATGCAAGGAAAGCTTGCATCTACGGGTTCGGGTTTTCCCCGAGGCGGTGGTGGACGACGCGCCCGCCGACGATCGTCAGGTCGACCGGGATGTCGAGCAGGCGGCGCGGGTCGGCGGCGGAGGCGGCGAAGATGTCCTCGGCCAGGACCACCAGGTCGGCGAGCTTGCCGGGCTCGAGCGTGCCTTTCTCGGCCTCGGCGAACTCGGCGTGGGCGGCGCCGCGGGTGTGGAGGTCGATGGCCGAGGCCAGGGTGAGGCGCTCGGCGGGGACGAAGGGGGCGCCCGAGCCGTCGAGCGGGAGGCGGGTGACGGCGGCGTAGAGGCCGACGCGCGGGTCGAGCGTCTCGATCGGGAAGTCGGAGCCGAAGGCCAGGGCGGCGCCCGCGCCGAGGAGCGAGCGCCAGGCGTAGGCGCCGCGCGAGCGCTCGGGGCCGAGGCGGGCGGCGGCGAAGGCGATGTCGCCCGTGCAGTGCGAGGGCTGCATCGAGGCGACGGCGCCGAGGGCGCGGAAGCGGGCGATGTCCGCCGGGCGCAGGTTCTGGGCGTGCTCGATCCGGTGGCGGGCGTCGCGCGGGCCGTTGCGGGCGCGGGCGGCGGCGAAGGCGTCGAGGGCCGTCGTGCAGGCGCGGTCGCCGATCGCGTGGAGGCCGACCTGGAAGCCGCGCGCGTCGGCGGCGACGACGCGGGCGACGACGTCGGCCGGGTCGAGGACCGCGACCCCGCAGGTGTCGGGCGCGTCGGCGTAGGGCTCGTGGAAGAGGGCCGTGCGGGCGCCGAGGCTGCCGTCGAGGTAGCCCTTGAGGAGCCCGGGGCGAAGGCGCGGGTGGCCGGCCGGGTAGGAGGCGCGCCAGGCCTCGAGCTCGTCGAGCGGCGTCAGGATGCGGGCCCAGACGGAGACGCGGGCGGTCAGCTCGCCGGCCGCGTCCAGCTCGAGGTAGAGGTCGAGGTCGCCGCGCTCGTCCTGGACGCTCGTGAGGCCGGCCGCCCGGGCCCGCGCCGAGACGGTCCGCAGGCCGGCGAGGCGCTCCTCGCGCGAGGGCGGCGGGACGGCCGCCATCACCCGCTCGACGGCCGTCTCGTAGACGAGACCGTCCGGCTCGCCGGTCGCGGGGTCGCGGCCGATCCGCCCGCCGGGCGGGTCGGGGGTCTCGCGCCCGATGCCGGCGGCGCGGAGCGCGGCGCCGCTCGCGAGCCCCGCGTGCCCGCAGTGGCGGCGCAGGAGGACCGGCGTGTCCGGCAACAGGCGGTCGAGGGTCGCCCGCGTCGGCCAGCGCTCGCCGGCGAAGAGGTGCTGGTCCCAGCCGCGGCCCGTCACCCACCGCCCGGGACCGGCGAGCCGCGCCCGCGCGACGGCGCGGGCCGCGAGATCCTCCTCGCTCCGCACGCCGCGCGCGTCGACCTGGAGGAGGGAGAAGCCGCCGTCCGTGAAGTGGATGTGGGCGTCGTTGAAGCCGGGGAGGACGAGCCGGCCGCGGAGATCCACGCGCCGCGCGCCCGGGCCCGCCATCGCCAGGACGTCGCGGTCCGGCCCCACGGCGACGATCCGCTCGCCGGCGCACGCGACGCCAAGCGGCTCGGGCCGTCCGGATGGACGCTCGGGCGAGAAGATCGCCCCATTGTGAAGCACGAGATCCACGCCCATAGCCCATCCGTTCTTCAAGCCACAGAGGCCACAGAGGCCACAGAGGGGACACAGAGGTCGGAAGAGGCGCAGGTTGAAAGCTCTGTGCTCTCCTCTGTGGCCTCTGTGGCCTCTGTGGCTAAAAAACCTCCTTCGCTTCGGTCACCTTCCTCAACCTCTCCTCGACCACCGTCACGCCGATCCCCGGCCCCTGCGGCACCGCCAGCTCCCCGCCCGGCAGCAACCGGAACGGCGGCTCGACGATGTCCTCCTCCCAGTAGCGGTCGCTCGCCGACAGGTCCCCCGGGATCGTGAACCCCTCGAGCGCCGCCAGCGCGACGTTCGCCGCCCGCCCGACGCCGGTCTCCAGCATCCCGCCGCACCAGAGGTCGACGCCCTGCGCGCGGCAGAGGTCGCGGATCGCGAGCGAGGCCGTGAGCCCGCCCACCCGCCCGGGCTTCAGGTTCACGACCCGGCAGCTCTCGAGCGCGAGCGCCGTCTCGACGTCCTGCGGCGTCTTCAGGCTCTCGTCGAGGCAGATCGGCGTCCTGACGGCCCGCCCGAGCTGGGCGTGGTCGGCGAGGTCGTCTTGGTGGAGCGGCTGCTCGTAGAAGAGGAGCCCCAGCCGGTCGAGGTCCTGGAACACCGGAAAGTCGGCCAGCCGGTAGGCCGCGTTCGCATCCGCGGCGAGCGGCAGGTCGGGAAAGCGCTCGCGCACGGCCTCGAGCGGCCGCCGGTCGAAGCCCGGCTCGATCTTCACCTTGACGCGGCCGTAGCCCTCGGCGACGCGCCGCTCGACCTCGGCCACGAGCGCGCCCACGTCCGCGCCCGGCGGGATCCCGAGCGAGACGCCGACCGCGATCCGCTCGCGCGTCGCCCCGAGCGCGGCCGCGAGCGACGTTCCGGCCGCGCGCGCGAGCGCATCGCGGAAGGCCGTCTCGAGCGCCGCCCGCGCCATGCGGTGCCCGCGCACCCACCGGAGCGCGCCGAGCAGCGCCGGCACGTCGTCGACCTCCCGCCCCACCACCGCCGGGGCGAGGAAGTCGCGGAGCACGTGACGCGCCGTGACCGTCGTCTCCTCGTTGTAGTGCGGGCGCGCCGCGACCGGCGCCTCGCCCCACCCCTCGAGCCCGCCCGCCGCGCGCAGGCGCACGAGCACCATCTCCCGGTGCTCGACGCTCCCGAAGCTCGTCCGGAAGCCCGCCCGGAGCGGCATGCGCAGCTCGAAGACCTCGACCGCCTCGACCTTCACCGTCAGGCCCTCGAGACCGCGCGCAGGAAGAAGAGCGTCAGGATGCCCCAGGCGTTGTTCGCGAAGTGGGCGGCGAGCGGCGCGACGAGGGAGCCGGTCCGCTCGTAGGCGAGCGCGAACGCGGCCCCGAGGAAGAAGATCGGCAGCCAGTCGGAGGGCGGGTGGACGAAGGCGAAGATCGCCGAGGCGACGACGACGCCGGGCGCCCGCCCGAAGCGCTCGCGGAGCGCCCCGAAGAAGAAGCCGCGGAAGACGATCTCCTCGACGAGCGGCGCCTGGATGACGGCCATGGCGGCGACGGCCACGACCATCCCGAGGGCGTCGGTCTCGAGGAGGATCTCGGCCGCCGGGTTCTGGATCGTCTCGCGCCCGAGCGCCCGCTCGACGAGCGTCGTCACGACGCGCGCCCCCGCCACGAGCGGCACCGCCATGAGGAGGAAGCGCAACCCCTGGAGGAAGGCGCGCGGGGCGGGCGTGCGCCCGGGGAGGCCGAGCGCGCCGAGCCCCTGGCCCGCGCGGCGGACGACGGCCAGGGCCGCGCCCGCGATCATGACCTGGAAGGCCACGCCGAAGGCGAGCCCGCCGGCCGTCACCTCGCGCCCGTCGGGCGGCGGCCCGGCGAGGTGCGAGAGCGCCTGGATGCCGACGACGACGGCCGCCAGCAGGAGGGCCGGCAACAGTCCCCAGCGCGGCGGCTCGGGCGGCCCCGCGAACGCCTCGTCGCCGCGCCACAGGCGCAGGAGGAGCTGGACGATGAGCCCGATGCCGGCGGCGATCGCGGCGATCGCGGCCGCGCTCAGCAGGCCCCCGAGGATCAGGAGGTCGCGGCGGGCCTCCATCTTCTTCTGGAGCTCGAGCTCCCGCGGCCCGACCTCGGCACAGCCGGCGAGGACCGCCGCGACGACGAGGACGAGGACGGGAGCGAGGATGGCGGGCGCGGCTCTAATCGGCGGCCCTCGTGAAGACGAGCTTCACCTCGCGGCGGCGCGGGCCGTCGAACTCGCAGAAGAAGATCGCCTGCCAGCGCCCGAGCGCGAGCCGGCCATCCGCGACCGGCACGGCGCACGCGTTCCCGACGAGCACGGCCTTCACGTGGGCGTCGGCGTTGTCCTCGCCGTGCCGGTACGACGGGTCGTCGCGCGGGGCGAGCCGCCGGAAGATCCCGAGGATGTCGCCGCGCACGGCCGGGTCGTACCCCTCGTTGACGGCCACGGCCCCCGTCGTGTGCGGGCAGAAGATGTGGAGGACGCCGTCGCGGAAGACCCGCCGCTTCACGACCTCGGCCACCGGCCCGGTGATGTCGACGACCGCCTCGCGCTCGCCCGTCTCGACCGCGATCGTCTCCATGTCAGGCCTGCGCGCGCGGCGTCGGCGGCGCGGCCGCGATCCGCCCCTCGAGCGGGCTCGAGGCCGACGCGTAGAGCTTCTTCGGGATGCGCCCGGCGAGGAACGCGAGCCGACCCGCCTCGACCGCGAGCCGCATGGCCCGCGCCATCGCGACCGGGTCGCCGGACCCCGCGATCGCCGTGTTCATGAGGACGCCGTCCATGCCCAGCTCGAGGGCGACGGCCGCGTCCGAGGCCGTCCCGACGCCCGCGTCCACGATCACGGGGACCTTCACGGCCTCCTTGATGAGGACGAGGTTCACCGGGTTGCGGATCCCGAGCCCCGAGCCGATCGGCGCGGCGAGCGGCATGACGGCCGCGCAGCCCGCGTCCTCGAGGCGCTTCGCCAGCACGATGTCGTCCGTCGTGTAGGGCAGGACGACGAACCCCTCCTTCACGAGCGTCCGCGCCGCCTCGAGGAGCCCGATGACGTCGGGCATGAGCGTCTTCTCGTCGCCGATCACCTCGAGCTTGATCAGGCTCGAGAGCCCCGCCTCGCGCGCCAGCCGGGCCGTGCGGACGGCCTCGTCGGCCGTGTAGCAGCCGGCCGTGTTCGGCAGGAGACGGATGCGCTCGCGGTCGACGAAGTCGAGGAGCGACTCGCCCTGGCCCGTGATGTTCACGCGGCGCACGGCGACGGTCGCCATCTGCGTCCCCGAGGCCTCGTGCGCCGCCTTCATCACGGCGTGGCTCGGGTACTTCCCGGTGCCGACGATGAGCCGCGACGAGAGCGCGAGGTCGCCGATCCGGAACGGCGTGTCCAGGACGGTCATGGCATGGTCTTCCTCACCCGCCTCCCACGAAGGTCACCACCTCCAGCACGTCGCCGTCGCCGAGCACCGTCGCCTCGAGGTCGCGCCGCCGCACGACCTCGCGGTTGCGCTCGACCGCGACGGCCTCCCGCCGGAAGCCGAGCCGCTCGACCAGCCCGGCGACCGTGGTCCGGTCGGGGACCTCCAGGCGCTCGCCGTTGACGGTCAGCCACATGCTCGCCTCTCGCCTTCCGGGCTTCCGTCCCGGACCTCGAACCGCCCGCGCGGACGCGCGATTCTACCGCGGACCGGGCCGGCGCGGAAGCCCGGAGAGCGGCGCGTTGCGACCGGCCCGCGCCCTCGCTACCATGCGCAACCGTGGCGAGCGTGCAGGTGATCTCGGCCAGGGCCGACCCGCCGGGGCTCGACGGCCTCCTCGCCGAGGCCTGGGAGGAGGCGGGGCGCGACGGGCCGCTGCCGCCCGGCTGGCGCCCGTTCGACGCCGCCCGGACCGCGGGGTTCGCGATCGTCGAGCGCGGCGAGATCGCGGGCTACGCGGCCGTGCGCCCCTCCCCCTGCATGGACTCGGTCGACTTCCTCTACGTGCGCCGCGCCCACCGCCGCCCGGGCGTCCTCCGGGCGCTGATCGACCGGGCGGTCGCCCACCTCGCCGACCACGGGCTGGCGGACGTCATCTACGTCGGCTACGGCTGGTGGCGCGGCGAGTTCCCGGCCTCGCTCGCCCGGGGCTTCTCGGCCGCGGGCTTCGGCCGCTTCGAGGGCGTCTACCTGGGCCGCGACCTCGACCGCGTCCCGCCCGTCCCGGCGCCGCCGCCCGACTACGTCTGCCGCGAGTGGGAGGACCGCTTCCACGGGCCGGTGATCGACCTCATGGAGGCGACGCCCGAGCCCGGCGCGATCTACTGGGGACGCGACCTCTGCGAGCGCTCGGTCGGCGGGGCCGCCCACCCGCTCCGCCCCATGTTCCCGGGGGGCACCGGCCAGCTCGTCTTCCACGTCCCCGAGGGGGGCGCGGGCGACGGCCTCCTCTGCGCCTTCACGCTCGCGACCGACACCGGGTACGTGAACCACGTCTACACGCGCGACGGGCACCGCGGGCGCGGGCTCGCGAGCGCCGCCGTCGTCCGCCTCCTCCACGCGCTCCGCACCCGCGGCCACGACCGGACGACGATCCTCACCCACGACACCAACCCGGGCGCCCTCGCCCTCTACAAGCGCCTCGGGTTCGAGGAGCTGTTCCGCTACCCGCAGTTCCACCGGCCCCGGCGCCGGCCCTGAGCCCCCCGGGCCGCCCGAGGCCCCGGAACGTCCGCCGGAGCCGTTGACTCCGCGGCCCGATGTTTCGTATATTTCACGATTCGCCGAGCGCTCGAGTCTTCGTCTTGCACCGGTTCGGAGGTGGGTCGTGAAGGTCGTCTCCCGCTACTGCGACAGCTGCGGCATCGCCATCCCGGCGACCGACATCCAGGACGGCACGGCCCTCAAGTTCGAGGAGTCGTACTACTGCAAGGACTGCAAGTCCGAGGTCGAGCCGCTCATCGAGAAGAACCAGGGCAAGCCGGAGGGCCGGCCGGGCGGCGGGGCGGCGCGCGGGGCGGGGCCGGCGAAGCCCGGCATCACCCCGAAGCTCGGCGCCGGCGCCGCCCGGCCCGGCGCGGCCAGGCCGGGCGCGGGCGCGGGCGCCCCGGCCGCCGCCGGCGGGGGCGCGAAGGCGGCCGGACCGGCGTCGCGGCTCGGCAAGGGCACGCCCGGCGCCCCGAGGCCGGGCGGCGTCGCGGCGGGGGCGGGCGGGAAGCGGCCGGTCTCGAGCGGGGACCGCGCGGGCGCGCGCCCGGGCGCGAAGCCCGGAGCAGGGGCGGCGGCCGGGCGGCGGCCCGGACGTCCCGCGGACGCGGCCCTCGACGAGGAGGACGGCGCCGAGGCGAGGGCGGCGCCGAAGAAGAAGGGCCTGCCGCTGCCCGTCATCGGCGCGGTCGCCGGCGGGGTGCTCCTCGTGGGCGGGATCGTCGCCTTCCTCGTCTTCGGCGCGAAGAAGGACCCGGGCGCGAGCAAGAAGACGGAGAACCCGCAGGCCGTCGCGCAGCAGAACGACGCGCGGGCCATCGACGAGACCGAGAAGCGCGTCGCGGCCATCGCGGCGGTCGACGGCGTCCCCGACTACCCGGCCCTGCTGCGCGAGTGGTCCGTCGCCCAGCGGCGGATCCGCGGCGGCGGGGAGTACGCGGCGCGCGCCCAGCAGAAGCTGGCGGAGCTCAAGGACGAGCGCGACCGGGCCGCCGAGGCGCGGGCGACCGACCTCCTGGCGCGGGCCGAGAAGCTCACGGCCGGCGGCGAGTACAAGGCCGCGGTCGAGACGCTCCTCTCGTTCCCCGTGCCGCTCCGCGGGACGAACGCCTGGGAGCGCGTCCGCAAGGCGATCGACGACGCCGACCAGCAGGGCGTCGCCTACGACGAGGCCCAGCCGCTCCTCCGCGAGGCCGAGAAGCTCGCGGGCGAGCGGCGCCTGCGCGACGCGATCGGGGTGCTCGACGCCTACGACCGCCGCGGGGCGGGGTCGGCCGACCCGGCGCGGGCCAAGCAGGCGAGCGAGATCGACGAGCTGGTCGCCCGCTACGAGCACCTGCAGACGGTCTGGGAGCAGGACGAGGCGCTGAGGCAGATCGCGACCAAGAGCCTCCAGGCCAAGCAGGACTACGACAAGAAGGTCAAGGAGAAGCGCGACGCGACGCTGAAGCAGCTCGAGTCGGCGTCGTGGGAGAACCAGATCGGCAACGACCTCTTCAACTGGCAGCGCCCGAGCCCCCAGCCGCCGGGGTCCTGGAAGATCGTCACCGAGGGCGCGACGCGCATGCTCGTCGGGGAGTCGGGCGGCTCGGCGGTCTTCGCCGGGTTCGCGTCCATCATCGGCACCGGAAAGCCGGTCTGGCGCGACATGATCATCGAGTTCCGCTACAAGCTCGAGCGGGGCGGCATGATCTTCGCCTTCCACACCATGGACAACGGCTGGGCGACGCTCGAGCCGGCCTGGAAGGCGGACGGCCAGTGGCACACGGTCACCTTCCGCATCATCCACCTCGAGGACGTGGACGGGCTGCCGATCGACCCCTCGCAGTCCGCGACCTACAAGGAGTCCGAGGAGTGGACGATGGTCGAGGGCGGCAAGGAGACCGAGCTCGTCTGCGCCGACTACAAGGACTCGCGCCAGGGCGGAGTCGGCTTCGCCCTGAAGCCCAGCACGAAGGTGTCGATCGCCGACCTCCGCGTGAAGCACATCGATGGGAAGTGAGCTCGGCGCGGAGCGGCCGTTCGAGCGCCATCTCATCATCCCGAACAAGCTCGACTACGTGCGCGGTCGAGGGCGGCCGGACGTGGCCTGCATCCTGTGCGCGGTCCTCGCCCGCGACCCCCAGTGCGCGAACCTGCTGATCCACGAGACCGAGCGCTTCGCCGTCTCCGCCAACCTCTACCCGTACAACCCCGGGCACATCTTCGTCTTCCCGAAGGCCCACGCCCTCGACTACCGGGCCCTGGACGAGGATGCGGCCCTCGAGCTGCACCGGCTCCTCCGGCGCGCGCTCGACGTCCTCGACGGCGTCTACCGCCCCCACGGCTACAACGTCGGCTGGAACCTCGGGAGGCCGGGAGGCGCGAGCATCGAGCACATCCACATCCACGTCGTGCCCCGGTACCCGGCGGAGCTCGGGTTCATGGACCTCGTGGGCGGGACGCGGATGATCGTGGAGGAGCCGGCGACGACCGTGGCGCGCTTGAGAAGCGCGTTCGCGGGCGAGAAGTAGTTCTTCTTCGACAGCTCCCGTCCCGTCGGACGGCGCTACCCTCTCAAGAGCCAGCCCTCGCCGCCGGCCCTCCCCTTCCTCGCGCGAACGCGCGCGATCCGGCGTTCCAGGTCGGCGACGAGCCGGCCCGCGCGCCCGCGCCGTGCCAGCGCCAGCGCCGCGAGCGTGTAGGCCTCCGCCGCCGCCCAGTCGCGGGCGCGGTGCTCCGCGTCCTTCGCCAGCTCGACGAGGGCCGCGATCGAGGGGAGCGGGCCCGAGGCCGCGGCCGAGAAGCGCGCCAGGGCCTCGTCGAGACGGCCGCGGCGCTTGAGGAGGCGGCCCAGCTCCTCCGCGAGGAGGCGCGCCTCCGGGGCCGGGAGGCTCCCCGCGCGCGCCTCGTCCTCGGCCTGGGCGAGGGCCGGGAGCGCCAGGTCCTCGCGCCCGAGCCGCGCGTAGCGGCGGCCGAGGCCGAGGAGCTCGGCCGGATCGCGCGACTTCCGCGCCCGGTCCTCGACCTCGACGGCGAGCGTCGCCAGGGAGAGCACGTCGAGCCGGTTGTGCCTAAGCACGGCCTCCATCGGGGCGCCCGGGTCGCCGCGCAGGTAGCGGAAGTAGGCGTCGGGGCAGAGCGCCCCCGGGAGGTCGCCGGCGCGCTCGGGGCCGAGCGCGAGCGGCCCGGCCTCGAGGTCGCGAAGCCGCGCGGACGCGAGCCGCCCGCCGAAGACGGCCCGGGCGAGGGGCAGGAGGTCGAGGTGCGGCGGGCCCTCGCGGAAGGGGCTCGCGAGCGCGGCCATGGCGAACCGGTCCGCGAGCCGCCGCTCGTCGAACCCGCGCCCCGCGAACGAGACGAGGACCGAGGCGGCGCGCAGCCGCTCGGCCGCGGCCGCGAGCAGCGCTCGCTCGGCGGCCGGCGACTCGAGGAGGAGCTGCTCGACGACGAAGGCGTCGCCCTCGATCCCGCCCACCCCCAGGAGGAACACGTACACGCCCGCCCCGCCGCCGATCGACGTCGTCTCGACGTCGAAGAAGCGCGCCCCGGCGAAGCCGCCGGGCGGGAGGGCCGCGAGGGCGGCCGAGGCCGGTCCCTCCAGGGCGGCGAGCGCCCCCGGCCGGACCTTCGCGACCTCGCCGAGCGCGCGCGTGCCGTGCCGGTGGTCCAGGCGATACGCGATGCGCCGGATGCCGAGACCGCTCGAGGTCGAGGGCGGGGGCAAGAGCGGGGGCGGACCCGGCGCGGCGGGCCGCGCGTGCTCGGCGCCGGCGGTGCCGGCGAGTCGTCTCAGACGTTCGCGAAGATCCATGCGCGCTCGCGACCGCTATTCTTTGACACAGAGAAAAACGAGAGGTCACAGAGGATCCAATCTTGATCGGATCCTCTGTGACCTCTGTGTTCTCTCTCTTCTCTGTGTCTCATCGTCTCTCCTCTGTGGTCTCTGTGGTCTCTGTGGCTAAGAACCCCGTCCTCCCCTCGCCCCCCTCGCTCCCCTCGCTCAGCGCCTGGAGCAGCGCCGCCGCCGCCCGCTTCCCGTGCAGGCCCACCTCCTCCACCGTGCCCGCGCACGACGGGCATCCGAGGTCGCACGCGCACTCTCCGAGCACCTCCCGCATCGTCCCCAGCACCTCCCCCTCCGCCCGGAAGGTCCGCTCCGCGAGCCCCGTCCCCGCCGGCATGTGGTCCACCACGTACAGCGTCGGCCGGCCGCCGAAGACCGCCGACCGCGTCTCGGCGAGCACGTGGATGTCTCCCGGATCGCAGCGCACGAAGAGCGGCACGACGTGCTTCAACAGGTTCCGGAGCGCCACGAGCGCCCCCGCCGCCTGCGCGAAGAGGCCGTGCGCCGCCGCGACCGCCGGGTCGATCGACAGCCAGGTCGCGGTCGTCAGGACCTTCTCCGGCGGCAGCCGGATCTCGCCCGCGCCCACGTTCTCGCGGGTGTAGAAGCGGATCTTCTTGAAGACGGTCGCGACCGTCGTCATCTCGACCTCGCCCGTCCGGACGACGTATGCGCCGTGGTCCTCCTCGCCGTCGATCTCGAGGACCTTGACGCTCCGCTCGGCCTCGGCCTCGGTGTAGTAGTCGCAGGCGACGCGCCGCACCTCGGCCCGCCGGTTCTCGTAGTCGAGCCGCTCGACGACGTACTGCTCGCCCTCGAAGCCGTAGATCGCGCCCTCGTGCAGCTCGGTCATGGCCGACGGCCGGTCGACCTCGCCGATCGCGCGCCGCGCCTCGGCGTCGAAGACGACGAACGCGTCGATGTCCGCGGCCGTGAGGCTCACCCCGTCGGCCGGGTAGGCCTCGGCCATCCAGTGGTAGGCATCGCCCGCGCGCACGAGCACGCGCGCGTCCTCGGCCAGGTAGTCGAGGATCTGGGCGGTCTCGTCCGCGCGCGGCCCGCCCTCGAGCGCGCCGACCGCCGGCGCCTCGGCCCCCTCCCGCTCCCCCCGCGAGAGCGCCGGCGGGAGCGTCCCGCCGTAGGTCTCCCCCCGCCGAAACGGCGCCTCGAAGGCCGAGCACTTCACGTGGTTGACCTTGATCAGGAGGTTGTCGGGGTCGACGACCGTCGCCTCGCGCGGCCGGTCGAGCAGGTGCTCCGGGTGCCGCAGCAGGTACTGGTCGAGCGGCGTCGAGCGGCCGACGAGCACGGCGAGGGACGGCCGCGTCCGCCGCCCCGCCCGCCCCGCCTGCTGGAAGAAGCTCGCGGTCGAGCCCGGGTAGCCGCAGAGGATCGCGACGTCGAGCGAGCCTATGTCGACCCCGAGCTCGAGCGCGTTCGTGGCCACGACCGCCAGCACGTCGCCCGAGCGCAGCCCCGCCTCGATCTCGCGCCTGAGCCTCGGCAGGTACCCGCCCCGGTAGCCGCGCACGCGCCCCGGGTCGACCCCCGTCTCGCGGGCCGCGTCCTTCAGGTACTTGAGGAGGACCTCGACCTGGTTCCGCGACCGCCCGAAGACGATCATCCGCGCCTCGAACGGCAGGAGGCGGCGCGCGAGGCGACGCACCTCCTCGACCGCGGCCCGCCGGATCCCGAGCGGCCGCTGCACGACCGGCGGGTTGACGAAGACGTAGTGCCGCTCGCCCTGCGGCGCGCCGTTCCGGTCGACGACCTTCACCTCGGCCTCGACCAGGCGCTCGGCCAGCTCCCGCGGGTTCCCGATCGTCGCCGACGCGAGCACGAACGTGGGGCTCGCCCCGTAGTGCCGGCAGACGCGGCGCAGGCGGCGCAGGACGTTGGCCACGTGGCTCCCGAAGACGCCCCGGTAGGCGTGCAGCTCGTCGATCACGACGAAGCGCAGGCCCTGGAAGAGGTGGACCCAGCGCGGGTGGTTCGGCAGGATCCCGGCGTGCAGCATGTAGGGGTTCGTGACGATGACGTGGCCGTCCTCGCGCAGCCGCCGCCGCACCTCGGGCGGCGTGTCGCCGTCGTACGTGTACGTCTTGAGCCCCGAGGCGGGACCCGCCCGCGCCTCCGACAGCGCGAGCAGCTCCGCCACCTGGTCCTGCGAGAGCGCCTTCGTCGGGAAGACGTAGAGGGCCCGCGCCGTCGGCTCGCGCGCCAGGCGGTCGAGGACCGGGAGGTTGTAGCAGAGCGTCTTCCCGCTCGCCGTCGGGGTCACGACGACGACGTGCCGGCCGGCCGCCGCCAGCTCGAACGCGCGCGCCTGGTGGCCGTAGAGCGCCTCGATCCCGCGCCCGCGCAGGGCCGCCGCGACGCCCGGGTGGAGGCCGGGCGGGAACGGCTCGAGCGCCGGCCCGCGCGCTGCAACCGTCCGCCAGTTCTCGACTTGAGCCATGAAGCCGGGGTCGGCCCGCAGGCTCGCGAGGAGCCCCTCGATTCCCGATCCCACGTCGCCACCCCCCCCCGCCGGTCGGCTTTTCTCCCACCGTACCCCTACCCCGGAGGTCCGACATCGGCGGGGGCTCATCCGTCCCTGAATTCGGCCGCCACAGCAGTTACGGAGGACTGGCGCGGCCCTTCCGGCCGTGCTAACATTCCGGGCGCCCGATGAACCTCGTCATCCTCTCGAAGCGGTCCCGGGCCTACACGACCGAGCGCCTCGCGCGCACGGCCCGCGAGCGCGGCCACGTGTGCCGCGTGCTCGACCCCGAGGGGCTGACCCTCTGCCTCATCGACGAGAAGCCGCGGATCTACCTGAAGAGCCGCCGCCTGCTGAAGGTGGACTGCGCCCTGCCGCGCCTCGGCTCGACCCAGATCAGCGACTTCTCGCTCTCGATCGTCTCGTCGCTCGAGACGCTCCACGTCACCTGCCTCAACCCCTACGACACGATCGTGCGCGGGCGCGACAAGTTCCGCTGCCTGACGCAGCTCGCGACCCGCGGCGTCCCGATCCCGAGGACGCTGCTGGCCCGCCGCCCCGAGGAGGTCCAGGCGAAGGTCGAGCTCATCGGCGGGCCGCCCGTCATCCTCAAGCTGATCGCCGGCTCGCACGGCGTCGGGATGATCTTCGCCGAGAACATGAACTCGATCGTCTCGATCATCGAGTCGTTCTGGGAGGTCGGCCGGAACATCCTCATCCAGGAGCTCGTCCCCGAGAGCCGCGACCAGGACATCCGCACGTTCCTGGTCGGGGGCAAGGTCGTCGCCGCCATGCGCCGCTACGCGCCCGTCGGCGAGTTCCGCGAGGCGCTCGACCGCGCCACGCCGCTCTCGCTCGCCGCCGGCTCCGAGGTGCGCCTGCTCGCCGAGCGCTCGGCGCAGATCCTCGGGCTCGACGTCGCGACCGTGGACCTGATCGAGACGAAGAAGGGCCACCTCGTCACCGACTTCTCCTGGTCGCCCACGTTCGAGGTCATCGAGCGGGTGACGGAGGTGGACCTCGCCGAGCAGGTCATCCGCCACGCCGAGGACCTCGTCGAGCGCCGGCCCCGGGGTCTCGCGAAGGCGTCCTGATGTGAGCGCGCGCGGACGGCTGATCGTCCTCGAAGGACCCGACGCATCCGGCAAGACGACGCAGGCGCGGCTCCTCGCCGACGCGCTCACGCAGCGCGGCCTCAGGGCGCTCATGGTCCGCGAGCCGGGCGGCACCGAGGTGGGCGAGCGCATCCGGGCGATCCTCCTCGACCCCGCGCTCGAGGGCATGAACGTGCGGAGCGAGCTGTTCCTGTTCATGGCCGCCCGCGCCGAGCTCTGCCGCACCGTGATCGCCCCGGCCCTCGACGACGGCTGCGTCGTGATCTCCGACCGCTTCCTCGCGAGCTCGGTGGTCTACCAGGGGATGGTCGGCGGCCTGCCCCCGCAGAAGATCATCGACCTCGGGGCGCTCGCCGTCGGCGACGTCCGCCCGGCCCTCACGATCGTCCTCGACCTCGACTCCTGGCAGGCCGCGGCGCGCATGGAGGCCGCGGGCCGGACGCCCGACCGGATCGAGCTGCGCGACCCCGACTACCACCAGAAGGTCCAGGCCGGCTACCGCGAGTACGCGAGGTGGGCGACCGAGTCCGTCCGCCTGATCCGGGCCGACCGGTCGGAGGAGCAGATCGCGATCGAGGTGTTCGAGGCGGCGCTCGAGGTCCTCGAGTGACGGGGGCCTCGACGCCGACGCTCGAGGACGCCCCCGTCGCCCCGCGGATCCGCGATGCCCTGCGCGCCGCCGTCCGGGCGCGCCGGCTCTCGTGCGCCTACCTCCTCCAGGGGCGCGACGGGAGCGGCAAGCGCGCCCTGGCCCGGGCCGTCGCCGCCGCCGCGCTCTGCCCGCGGGCCCCCGAGGTCGGCGATGCGTGCGGAGCGTGCGGCGCCTGCCGGCGCGTCGCCCACGACACCCACCCCGACCTGCTCGAGCTGGCCGTCGAGCCCGGCAAGCGCGAGATCCCGATCGACGCCATCCGCGAGGCCATCGCCTTCCTCGCCCTCGCCCCTCTCGAGGCCGCCGGGCGCGCCGTGATCGTCGATGCCGCCGACCGCCTGGGCGACGAGGCCGCGAACGCGCTCCTGAAGACGCTCGAGGAGCCGCCTCCGGGCGCCATCCTCGTCCTCCTGACGTCGCGGCCCGAGGCGGTCCTCCCGACCGTGCGCTCGCGCTGCCAGCCCGTGCGGCTCGTCTCGGCGAGCGGGAGCGCGAGGGCGAGCCCGCGGGGCCCGAGCCCGAGCCCAAGCCCGAGCCCGACGCGCGAGGTCGACGAGACCCGGGCGGCGATCGCGAGGCGTCGACGCCTCGCCGACGCCCTGCTGGCGTCCGAGCCGGCGGCGGTCCGCCTCGGAGCCATCGCCGCCGAGGTCAACCTCGAGCTCACCGCCGGCGCCGAGGCCGAGGCCGTCCGCCAGGAGCTGATCGCGGCCCTCGACCTGGCCGTCGCCGGGCTCCGCACGCGGCTCCTCGAGCGGGCCCTGCGCGGCGAGCCGTTCCACGCCGAGGAGCGGGCGATCGAGCGCCTGCTGGGCGCCGCCCGGAGCCTCGAGGCCTACATCACCACGGCCGTGGTGATCCGGGCCGTCCTCGCGGACGTCCGGCTCGCTCCCTGACCCTTTTCTCTGGATCGGCCGAAGGATAAGATGGATGGCGGGTCGTCCACCCCCCCACGACGGAGGCTTGCGAGAGACACCAGCATGGCCGCGCAACCGAGCTCGATGAACCCCATCGACAAGATCCGGGCGATCGCCCGCACCGATGGCCGCTACGCGCCCGAGGCCTACGCCTTCATCTTCGAGGCCCTCGACTTCACGCTGAAGCGCATCGAGATGCACCGGCACGTCACCGGCCAGGAGCTCTGCGAGGGGATCCGCGACCTCGCGATCGAGCGCTTCGGCCTGCTCGCCCGGACCGTCTTCAAGCACTGGGGGGTCACGCGGACGCGCGACTTCGGCCACATCGTCTTCAACCTGGTCGAGTCCGGCCTCATGGGGAAGACCGAGGACGACCGGATCGAGGACTTCGACCACGTCTACGACTTCGACGAGGTCTTCGACCGCGGCCTCAAGTTCTCCGTCTCCCTCGAGCGCTGACCCGCCTTGTCCGGCGCCTCGCTCCCGCCCCCGGAAGGACCGGAGTCCTGGCCCTCGGTCGCGTCCTACTTCACCCGCCGGCGGCTCCGCATCCTCTACCTGACGGCCGTCGGGGCCCTCGTCTTCTACCTCGGCTACCGCCTGAGCGCGGTCCTGAACCCGTTCCTGCTGGCGCTCCTCGTCGCCTACATCCTCGACCCGGCGGTCCGGTGGATGGAGCGCAAGGGCGTGCCGCGCACGGCGGCCATCGGCGGGATCTACGTCGTCGTCCTGCTCGCGGTCGGCGGCATCGTCTGGTACTCGGTCGCCAAGACGACGAGCGGGATCGACAAGCTCCGGATCAAGTCGCTCGGCGGCTGGTACCGCGACGTCAACGCGAACGGGCGCCTCGACCCGAACGAGGCCTACTTCAGCGAGGACCACATCGCGCGGGAGCCCGGCCGCGCCGAGTCGAGCTTCCTCGACCTGACCGACAACGGGCGCCTGGACGCCCACGAGCCGCGCCTCATCCGCGCCGACGACGGCCGCCTCGCGATCGCGCCCGACGCGCCCGACGCCCGGCTCTGGACGCGCAAGCCCGGGTACTTAGACCAGATCCGCGACTACCTCTCGGACAAGTACAAGCAGCTCGACAAGACGCAGATCGACAAGGCGACCGAGGCCGTGAAGTCGAACACCAGCGCCCTCGCGTCGGGCGCGGCCTCGGTCTGGAACTGGGTCACCGGGCAGCTCCTCGGCAGCATCTTCACGGCCCTCAGCTACCTGATCCTCGTGCCCGTCTACACGTTCTTCCTCCTCAAGGGCTTCGACGACATCCTCGACAAGATCGAGGCCCACCTCCCGGGCCGGCGGCGCGAGCGGATCGTCGCCATCGCCCGCAAGATCGACCGCGCCTGCTCCGCCTTCTTCCGCGGCCGGTTCCTGCTCTGCCTCGGGAAGGCCGTGCTCACGTGGATCGGGCTGGCGATCGTCGGCGTCGACTTCGCCCCCTTCATCGGGATCGCCAACGGGTCGCTGGCCGTGATCCCGGTCGTCGGCCCGCTCCTGTCGGTCATCCTCGCCGTGACCTTCAGCTACGGGCCGGAGGGCTGGGCCGGGCGGATCGTCGGGGCGCTGGTCGTGATCGTCATCGTCGAGATCGCCGAGGCGATCCTGAACCCGATCCTGCTCGGCCGCGAGGTCGGGCTCCACCCCGTCACGTACCTCATCGCCCTCTTCGTCGGCGGCGAGCTGCTCGGCTTCTTCGGGGTGCTCCTCGCGATCCCGCTCGCCGCGGTCGTGAAGATCCTCTTCGAGGAGTTCGTGATGCCGGAGGTGCGGCACCTCGCCGAGGAACGGGCCGAGGACGAGCGACCGCCCGGGCCGCTCGAGCTCCGGATCGAGCCGAGCGCCCCGCTCGAGGGGAGCGCGCTCGGCGAGCCGCCTCCCGCCCCGACGAGCGCGAAGGCGGCGACCGGCGCGGCCCGCGTTCCGACTTGATTTTTGGGCTCGCGGGCGTAGAGTCAGCCGACGGAACGACGAGACGATGGGTTCGACCCCGCACGCGAGAGAGCTCGGCATCCTCGAGGAGTACCTGCGCAGGCGGGGCCAGAAGCTCACGCTCCAGCGGGCCGTCGTCGCCCGCAAGGTGTTCGGCACGGCCCGCCACTTCTCGGCCGAGGAGCTGCTCGAGGAGCTGCGCCGCGAGTCGAAGAAGACGTCGAAGGCGACGCTCTACCGGACGCTCGCCCTGCTCGAGGAGGCGGGCCTCATCACCTCCATCGACTTCGGGCGCGGGTTCAAGTTCTACGAGCACACGCACGCGATCGGCCACGAGCACCACGAGCACCTCGTGTGCATCGAGTGCTTCAAGATCGTCGAGTTCACGAACCCCGAGCTCGAGACCTTCCACGAGCGGATCGCCCGGAGCCACGGCTTCCACGTGCTCTCGCACACGTACAAGATCTTCGGGGTGTGCGCGGCGTGCTGGCGGCGGAGGGGCGAGCGGGAGGAGCCGCGGCCGCAGACGGGGACGTTCCCGATCACGAGGTAGGGAGAGCTCTCCGAGCGGAGCCCTCTCCTCCCCGTCTACAACGGCTCCCTCGCGGACCTCACGGCCTCCGCCCGCTTCAGCACGCGCTCCCAGTCGAACGCCGGCCCCGGGTCCGTCTTGTCGGTCTGGAGGTGGTAGTGTCCGAGGATGCCCTCGAACGCCGCCGCCTCCTCCTCGCCCAGGACGCCCGTCCGCACCCGGCCCTCCGAGTCGCGGGGGGCGTCGAGCCGGATGCGCGGCAGGGCGCGCGCCAGGCCGGCCGCGAGCCGCGCGAGGGCCTCGTACTGCTCGTCCGTGAAGTCGTACTGGGCGATCTCCCGCCCGTGGATCCGGCCGCGGACGGGCTCCGGGCGCGCCGGGCGGGGGACGAAGCCGGAGACCCGGAACGGCGCCGCCCCGAAGCGCTCGGGGACGGCGAGGAAGACGCCGCGCGCGTCCCGGCGATAGCGGCCCGCGAGCGCGTCCGTCAGCGCCCCCGGGTGCGCGACCTCCACGCCGACGGAGCGGTCGTTCGCGGCCCGCGCGTGGCGGCAGCGCTCGATCGCGTCGCACGTCTGGTAGATCGTGCCGTCCTGGTCGCAGAGGAAGTGGACCGAGAGGCCGCGGATGTCCTGGAGGACGTGGAAGCAGTTCGCCGACGTCCAGGCCTCGTCGTAGTGGATCACGAACTGGTGGACGGCGCGCCCGAGGTCGCCGGCGCTCGCGACGCCCGCCCGCTTCCCGATCCGCTCGGGCGTGTCGCACCCGGGCGCCGGGCGCTCGGGGAGGACGACGTCGGGCCGGTCGTGCCGCCGCCTCGCGGCGGCGTCGAAGAACGGCTTCTCGTCCCAGAGGACGACGCGCGTCCCGATCGGGATGCGCTTGCCGGCGACGACGATCGACTCGCCCCCGGCCGCGCTCACGCTCGCTCCGGGCGGCGCGAGGGCCGCGGCCGCCGCCCCGACCGCGACGACCATCGCGAGGAGGGCGACGATCCCCCGCGCCTCCCTCGCCCGGCGCGCGGGCGCCCGCGCCGGCCGCTCGCCGCGCCCCGGCCGCTCCGTCCCCCGCGTCGGCCTCCGGGCTCGATCGCTCCTCTCCCTCTTCCCCGCCATCGCTCTCCCTCGCGGCCTCATCCTCGACGGCCCGAAACGCGGACCGCGAGCGGTGGAATCCGGCCCGGCGATCCATTACATTCTACTACGCTTCCGGGAACGGCCGGGGAACAGGACCTGCACCTTGCGCCTCCTCAAGCCCACCCGCGCCGCCGGCGCGCGACCTGACCTGCCCTCCAACCCGCCCGGGGAGGGGCGGTGAGCGGCGCCGGCGGTCCGACCGGCGCCGGCGGCAGCGGCAGCGGCGGCGGCGGCGGCGGCGGCGGCGGCAGCGGCGCGTTCCGGTCCCTCTCCGCCGCCTTCGCCGCCGCCACGCAGCGTTTCCACGTGCGCCTCGTCCAGGCCCGGGACCCCCTCTCGCGCGGGCGCATCCTCCTCGAGTGGGCCGACGCGAGCCTCGGCGCGGGGCGCTCGGACGAGGCCGTCCCGCTCCTCGAGAAGGGGCTCGAGGAGATCGCCGAGCCCGTGCCCCGGCGGACCCTCGGGGCGCGGCTCTTCTCCGGGCGGCCCACCCCGCCCGAGCCGGCGCCGGTCCCCCCGTCCGGGCCCGAGGCCGAGCGGCTCGCGCTCTCGGTCGATCTCCTCGACCGGCTGGCGGCGGCGGTCGAGGGCGCGGCCGACCCCGCGCGCACCCGGCTCGCGCGAAGGCGGGCGCTCGCGAACGCGGCCCGCCTCGGTCCGGGGCCAAGGCTCGCGCGGGCGCTCGGGCGCGAGGTCGTGGACCTCGCCGAGGCGGGCGAGCCCGATGCCGCCGAGAGCTTCCTCCGCGCGCTCGAGGCCGCGTCGGCGCGCCTCGCCGGGTCGGGCGACGCGGCCGGGGCGGCCGCCGCCCGGACGGCGCAGGCGCAGGCCCTCCTCCACCTCGGCCGGCTCGCCGAGGCCGAGCGCGCGGCGACGATCGCCCGCGAGAGCGCCGAGGCGGCCGGCGCCGCCTCGGCCCCCGCCCATCGGGCCGCCATCGCGATCGGCGCCCTGGCCGCGGTCCTGTCGGGCCGCCCGCGCGAGGCGCAGCACCTCGCCGAGACGGCGCGCCGCGCCGCGGCGGCGGCCGACCGGACGGACGAGGTCGTCGAGGCGGACCTCGTGGCCGGGCTGGCCGAGGCCTTGACCGGCCCGTCCGAGGAGGCGGTCCGGCGGATCGCGGCCGCCCGCGAGGGCCTGTCGCCCGCGCGCGACCCGGGTCTCGCCGCCCGGGCGGCGCTCGCGGCCGCCGAGGTCGCGCTCCTCGCCGGCGACTGGACGTCCGCCCGGGCGCTCGCCGCGGAGGCGCGCCGCTCGAGGCCGGCCGCGCCGACGCTCGCCCGCGCCCTCCCGCCCCTGATCGAGGCGGACGCCTGCCTCGCGGGCATCCGCGGCGACGGCGGGGCCCGTCCGACGATCGCCCGGGCCGGCTCGCTCCTCGAGGCGGCGGCGACGCTCGTCGAGGACGCGCTCCGCGTGGTCGACCGCATCCCCGCTCTCGGCCCGCGCGCCGGGCGGATCGCCGCCGAGATCGCCGTCGAGCGCGGCCAGGGCGAGGCGGCCCTCGCCTCGCTCGAACGGCTGGTGCCGCAGGCGCACGACCTCGCCGGCCCCGTCGAGGCGGCCCGCTGCCGGATCGCCCTCGCCACGCTCGCGATCCGCGCCGGCTCGGACCGCGACCCGAGGGCCCTCCTGGCCGAGGCGGAGCAGATCGCGGGCGCGGTCGGGGCCGAGACGGTGAGGCGCCAGGCGGAGGCCCTCGCCCGGCGCCACGAGGAGCCGGTCGGGGCGGCGAGCGTCCAGGAGGTCCGCCGCGAGCTCAGCTCGCTGCTCGACGTCGGTCGCGCCGTCAGCTCGATCCTCGAGCTCGACCCGCTGCTCGAGCGCATCCTCGACGCGATCGTCGAGACCCTGCACGCCGAGCGGGGCTTCCTCATGCTCTACGACGAGCCCCGGCCGCTCGAGGGCGAGCCCGGGCGCGGGAAGCTCTCCATCCGCGTCGCCCGCAACGTGGACCGGGAGCGGATCGACGACCCGGAGTTCCAGGTGAGCCGGTCGGTGGCGGCGGAGGTCGAGCGGACGCGGCAGCCCACGGTCGTCTCCGACGCGCTCCGCGACCCGCGCTTCCAGGAGCAGTCGAGCGTCCTCAAGCTGAGGCTCCACTCGCTCCTCTGCTTCCCGCTCAAGACGACGCGGACCTTCTACGGCGTCGTCTACGTGGACAACCGCTCGATCGCCCGTCTCTTCGGGATGCGCCACCTCGAGCTGATGCTGCCCTTCGCCGCCCAGGCCGCGGTCGCCATCGAGAACGCGTACGCCTTCGCGCACATCCGCGAGCTCTACAAGGAGACGCAGTCCATCGCCGCCGCCCGCGAGAAGATCCTGAACCACGTCTCGCACGAGCTGAAGACGCCCATCAGCATCATCCGCGGGGGCCTCAACGTCCTCGGGCGCAAGCTCGCGAGCGACGCCGAGGCGGCCCGGACGATCGCCCGGGCCGAGCGGAACCTCCAGCGCCTGGTGGACATCCAGCAGGCCATGCAGGACATCTACCGGGCGCGCGAGCGGGACAGCTTGCCGCCCGAGCCGCCCGAGCGCCTGGCCCTCGGGCCCCTCCTCGCCGACCTCGTCGCCGAGGCGCGGGCGGCGGTGCCCGAGCGCGCCCTCGACATCGCGATCTCGGGCGCCGACGACCTCTCCGTGCAGGCCCCGCGGCGGCCGCTCGAGATCGCGGTCCGCGGGCTCCTGCGCAACGCGGTCGAGAACACGCCCGACGAGGGCCGCATCGAGATCGTCGCCCGGCCCGATGTCCCCGACGTCGTCGAGCTGACCGTCCGCGACTTCGGCATCGGCATCACGGCCGAGAACCAGCGGCACATCTTCCAGGGCTTCTTCCACACCCAGCCGACCGAGAGCTACTCCTCCGGTCGGCCTTACCAGTTCGCCGCCGGCGGCAAGGGCCTCGAGCTCGTCCGGATCAAGGCCTTCGCCGACCGGCACGCCTGGGAGCTCGGGTTCTCGAGCGAGCGGTGCCGCTTCATCCCGCGGGAGCAGGACGCGTGTCCGGGGCGGATCTCGCGCTGCCCGCACTGCCCGACCCGCGAGACGTGCCTCGGGAGCGGCCGGACCGAGTTCCGCCTCGTCCTGCCGGCCGGCTGACAGGGAGCCGGCGAACGCCCTCGGGGGCGCGCCGGCGGGCCTCGCTCGCCGCCCCTCCCGGGCCGTCTCTCGGGGACGATCGCCGCCGGTCGCTCCCGATCCCCCGCGGGCGGGAAGCGCGCGGGGTCTCAGCCCGTCTTCGCCTTCCCGTGCACCCGCTCGATCTCCGCCACCGCCCAGGCCGCCTCCTTGCGGACCTCGGCCGACGGGTCCTTGCGGGCGAGGTCGCGGAGCTTCGGCAGGGCCTCCTCGTAGCGGTACATGCCGAGGGCGCCGGCCGCGAGCGCGCGGGCATCGGCGTCCGGGAGGTCGAGGTGCTGCATCAGCACGGGCCCGGCGGCGGCGTGGATCCCGGGCGGGGTGCTGCGCTCGGCGATGGTGTCGAGGGCGTGGGCGGCCGCGAGCATGGCGCCCTTCAGGCCGGACCAGGCGGCGCCGAAGGCGCGGCCGAAGTCGACCTTGTCGAAGAGCCAGCGCCAGTGGGAGCCGGCGACGCCCAGGACCTGCTCGGCGTGCTGGTCGAGGCGGCCGAGCTCGTACTTCGGGAGGAAGAGGCGCGCCCCGCCGCGCATGGAGCGGCGGAGCGAGGTCGGGGAGAGGGCGTGGGCGGTGAGGACGATCGCCGGCATCCGCCCGCCCAGCTCGTCCAGGATCTCGAGGCCCTCGACGCCCATGATGTCGAGGATCACGAGGTCGTACGTGCCGCTCGAGAGCTTGGCCCGCGCCTCGGCGGCCGTACCGGCCTCCTCGATGCGGGCGCCCTCGAGCATCTCGGCGACGGTCTCGCGGATGTCCTCCTCGTCGTCGACGACGAGGATCCGCTTGCCGTGATAGGCGGGCTTCTTCGCGTTCGACGCCATCGCTCGTCTCCCCGGGGTTCGCGCGCCGAGTATACCAAACCTCACGTCTTCGCGCGCGCCATCTCCCGGCCCCGCCTCCTCCGGCGGCGGCGCGACGCCGGAGGAGGCGGGGCCGGGAAGAGGACGGTTTGCCGCCGGCGCGCGCCGGATGGTAGCCTTCGGGCCGTGAGGAAGCTCCTCCTTCTCCTCTCGGCGGCCGCGGCCGCGGCGGCGATCTACGGGCTCTTCCTCCGCCCGGGGGCGCGCGGGGCCGGGGCCTCGGGGCCGAACGTCGTCGCGGGCACGGTCGAGGCGCGCGAGGTCGACGTCGCCAACGAGGTCGAGGGCCGCATCGTCGCGATCCACGTCGAGGAGGGGCAGGCGGTCCGGCGCGGCGACCCGCTCGTCTCGCTCGACCCCGAGGCGGCGAAGCTCCGGATCGAGCGCCTGGCCTCGCGCCTCGAGGCGGCGCAGGCCGAGCTGGCCGACCTCCGGTCGCTGCCGCGCCCGGAGGACGTCGCGGTCGCAGAGTCGCGGGCGGCCGAGGCCGAGCTCGCGGACCAGAAGGCGCGCTCGGACCTCGACCGCGCCCGCAAGCTGCGCGAGAAGGGCGCCATCCCCGACGAGGACGTGATCGAGCGCGAGGCCGCGGCCCGCCTGGCCGCGCAGCGCCTGGAGACGGCGCGGCGCGAGCTCGCCGCCGCGCGGGCCGGCGCCCGCCCGAGCCAGGTCGAGCTCGACCGCTCGCGGGCGGGCGCGCCCGCCCGTCCGCCGCGCGGCGGCGAGCCGGCCGTGAACGTCCGCGTCTGGTACAACCCGGGGCTCGAGAGCGAGCCCGTGCTCCTCCTCGGGGCGATGCTCTTCAACCTCATGTGGTTCATGCGTTACCCGGCGGGGGCCGTGATCCTCGAGAAGGAGCGCGGCACGATCGTGGCCCTCCGGGCGACGCCGGTCGGAGCGCTCGACCTCTGGGCCGGCATCGCCGCCGTCCACGGCCTCGTCTCGCTCTGGGGCTGTCTCGTCCAGATCGCGGTCGGCCTCCACGCCCTCGGCGTCCCGTTCCGCGGCGACCCGTGGCTCCTCCTCGGCGGGCTCCTGCTCTTCGCCCTCATCCACGTGAACCTGGGCTTCGTCCTCTCGGCCCTCGTCTCGCGGCGCGCGCAGCGGACGCTCCTCGTGCTCGTCATCGTCTTCGTGGCCATGGCGTTCACGGGCTTCCTCCTCCCCGTCTCCTGCCTCCCCGCCTGGGGACGGACGCTCGGCGAGGCCCTGCCGCTCAAGCACGGGATCGTCTTCCTGCGCGGCGTCTTCCTGAAGGGGGTCGGGGTCGAGGCCCTCGCGGGCGAGGTCCGCTTCCTCGGCGGAGCGGCGGCCGCGACGACGGTCGTCGCCCTCCTGAGCCTCAGGGCGGTCCTTCGCTCGCCCGCAGGTGGCGGTTGAGGTCCAGCCGGCGCAGAAGCCACGACCAGAGGCCCTTCTCGGCGTCGTCGGGCGAGGGCGCGAGCACCCGCGCGGTCGTCACCTTGGCGACGTACTCCTCGAGGCGCCCGAGCTCGTCCTTCGGCAGGAAGAGGAGGGCGTGGTGCGCCTTCGCGCGCTCGAGGTGCTCGGGAGTGAGCGCGTGCGCCGTCAGCACGATGCAGGGGACGGTCGAGGCGAACGCCTCGAGCAGCTCGAGCCCGCGGACCCCCATGATGTCGATGATGGCGACGTCGTAGCGGTTCGCCGCGAGCTTCGCCCGCGCCTCGTCGTGGGTCGCGGCCAGGTCCACGGCGCAGCGGGCGAGCACGTCGGCCACGGCCTCGCGCACGTCCGCCTCGTCGTCGACGACGAGGACCCGCTTGCCCGTGAGGATCGCGTCCTGGTCCACGCCTTCCCCCGCCCCGGCCCGGCGATGGTAACTTCGGCGGCGGAAAAAGGGGGGAAAGAATCCGAGCTCCGCGGGGGTCCCGCGTCGGGAGGCTATCCCGGCGCGTCGCCGGCCGCGCGCCGGCGCAGCCGCGCGAGGACGAAGCGGTCGAGGGCGACGGCCCCGCCCGCCGCCCCGACGTTCTGGAAGAGGCCCGTGCGCGGGTCGTCGGCGCCGGCGGCCGCGTGGCGGCGCACGACCTCGGTCGGGGACGGCCCGGCGTCGCCCTCCCGGGAGACCGAGACGCGCGCCCCGCGGGCCTCGCGGGGCGAGGCGTCGAGGCCGAGCTCGTGGACCCCGCACTCGACGTCGAGCGGCGCGGCCCGGGACGGGTCGTCGAAGCGGACGCCGGCGGGCGTAGCGGTCGCGCCGATCCCCTTCGCCCGGGCCCAGGCGAGGTACCGGGAGACGAGGAGCTCGCGCGCGGCGCCCGGCGTCCCGCCCGGTCCCGCCGCCCGCTCGACGATCGAGAGGGCCGGGAGCGGGGGCGGCGCCGACCAGGCCAGCAGCAGCTCGGTCTCGAGGTCGGTGGCGGCGACGTCCAGGGCCCGGAGGTCGGCCGCGAGATCGGCCCGCCCCGCGGGCGGGGCGTCGGGCGGCAGCGCCTCGACCCGGGCGGCGAGGGCCAGGACGGCCGCGAGCGCGGCGGCGGCCCGGGCGTCGAGCGCGCGGCCGGCCGGCCCGCGCCCGACGTCCGTCCGGAAGACGAAGCTCTCGACCAGGTCCTGGACGCGGACGCGCACGGCCGAGACGCCGTCGAGGAGGCGGGCGCGCTCGGGCGCCGCGCCCTCGTCGGCGTCGAAGAACTCGCGGGCGAACGTGAGCCGCGGGCCGACGTCGCGGGCCGCGATGCGGACGTCCTCGCCGTCCCGGTAGAGCTCGAGCTCGGCGGCCCCTCGCCCCCCGCGGCGGGCGAGGTGCCGGGCGAGGGGCGCGAGCACGCGCCGCTCGACCTCGCGCTTCAAGGGCCGGGCGCCGAAGCGCGGGTGGAAGCCCTTGCGGGCGAGGAAGGCGACGAGCGCCGGGTCGAAGCGGACGGCGACGCGGCGCCGGGCGAGGCCCTCGCGGGCGACGACGGCGTCGAGCTCGCGGGCCGCGATCCGCTCGATCCCGGCCGGCGAGAGCGGCGCGAAGGGGACGATCCGGTCGATCCGGTCGAGCAGCTCGGGCCGGAAGAAGGCCTCGGCGGCGCGCCGGTAGCGGGCGGCGGCCTCGCCGGCCGCCTCGCCCGCGAAGCCGATCGGCTCGGCCTCGGTCGCGCCCAGGTTCGAGGTCAGGATCACGATCGCGCTCCGGAAGTCGGCGACCCGCCCGCCGTGGTCCACGAGCCGGCCCTCGCCGAGCACCGAGAGGAGGAGGTCGAACGTCGCCTCGTGGGCCTTCTCGATCTCGTCGAGGAGGACGACGGAGAACGGCTGGGCGCGGATGCGCTTCGCCAGCTCGCCCTCGCCCAGGCCCTCGCCCCCGGCGAGGCGCAGGTAGCCGGCCGGGTCCTGGTACTCGCTCATGTCGAAGCGGATGAGCCGCTTCCCGTCCCCGAAGAGCCGCTCGGCGAGGGCGCGGGCGGACTCCGTCTTGCCGACGCCGGTCGGGCCGACGAAGAGGTAGACGGCGACCGGCTTCGAGGGGCTCGCGAGGCCGGCCTTGAGGAGGAGGACGGCGTCGGCGAGCGCGCCCGCGGCCGCGCCCTGCTCGACGACGCGCGCCTCGAGCCCGGCGACGAGCGCCTTCCGGTCGAGGGGCCGGTCCTCTCTCAGCACGTCCTCGGGAATGCCCGTCTCGCGCGCGAAGACCTTCGCCACCTCCGCCGGGTCCACCTCCCTCGGCGCCGTTCCTGCCCCCGCCCCTGCCCCCTGCCCCGCCCCTCCGCCCGCCCCCGTTCCGGTCCCCGCTCCCCCGCCCGTCCCCCTCTCCCTCCCCACCGCCTCCCCCACCCTCCCCAGCAGCTCGGCCGCCTTCCCCGGGTTCTTCCGCCCCGGCATGAACCGGCCGGTCAGGTCGACGGTCGCCTCCAGGGCGTCGGCCCGGAAGCGCACGCCGTGCCGCCGCCCGAGGGGCACGGCGGCGCGCCGCAGGACGTCGAGGGTCTGGGCCCGGTTGTGCTCGTTCACGAGCAGGCGGCGGAAGAGCGGGAGGATCGAGGCGTCGATCCGCTCGACGCGCCGGAGGCGCTCGGGCGTGGACTCGGCGACGAGCGCGATCTCGCCGCGCGCCACGTGCGGGGCGAGGAAGCGGGCGACGCCGGCATCCCGCTCGTCGAAGCGGCCCGCCTCGCAGAGCTCGCAGAGGTCGTCGACGAAGAGGACGGCGTGGCGCTCGCGCGCGTCGTCGACGAGCCGCCGGCACCGCTCCTCCCAGTCGCCCAGGTAGCGCATGCCGGCGATCACGCGGCTCCCCGTGAGGTGGAAGATGCGCGCCCGGGCGAGCGCGGCCGGGGCCTCGCGGGCGGCGATGCGGCGGGCCGCCTCGCGCACGACCGCCGTCTTGCCGACGCCCGCGGGCCCGACGAGGAGGACGCTCGCCGGCGGCGCGGCGGCGAGCGAGGCGAGGAGCGAGGCGACCTCGCCGTCGCGCCCGTGGGCGACGGGCGTGCGCTCGCGCGCGAGGTCGGCCGTCAGGTCGAGCCCGACCTCCTCGAGCGCGCCCGGGCCCTGGCCGTCGCGCCGCCCGCCCGGACCCAGACGCTCGCGCGGCTTCGCGTCGACCTCGAGGGCGGCGAGGGTCTCGTCGGCGTCGAGGGCGAGGTCGAGCGGGCCCTCGTCGGGGCCGCCGGCGAGCTGGCCGCGGACGACCTCGACGACCTCGCTCTCCGGGTCCTCGCCGGGCGGCAGGTCGAGCCAGAGGCCGAGGCGCGGGACGAACGCCTCGGGCGTGCCCTTCACGGGCCGGACCAGGATCCACGTCACCGGGACGACGACCTCGGCGCGCCGCCCGGAGCGCCGCCTCACGCGCACGCCGATCCGGGAGCGCCGGAGCTCGCGGGCCGCGTCGGCCCGGAGACGCGGGCCGAGGGGGTCGGCGGCGTCCTCGATGCGGGAGACCAGCGCCGCGCGCAGGGCTTCCTCGGCCGCCTCGCGCGTCTCGTCGTGGGCGACGAGGAGGGGCGCGACGCGGTCGACGACGGCGAGCGTGAAGCGGCCGTCGTGGTGGCGGCGGACGAAGAGGGGAACGTCGTAGCGCAAGGGCCGGCTCCGGCGACGTCGGGTTTCCTCGTCAAAGCTCCTCGTTCGTCTCCCTCGCGGCCAGCGCCACCGCCAGGTCCTCGAACGGCCTCTCGAACTGCTCCACCCACGCCCCGCCCTCCGGGTCGGCCGGCGCGGCCCGTTCGAGACGGAGGTCGTAGACGGACTGCAGCTCGACGTACTTGCGGACGACGGGCCCGAGGCCGCCCGCCCGCGCCCGCGCAAGGCCCGCCGCCCACGGCTCGTCCGGCCCGAGGGCCACGGCCCGGACCCGGGCGAGGCGCGCGAAGGCCTCCGGCCCGCCCGGCTGGCGGACCTCGTGCAGCCCCTCCTCGCCGGCGAGGAAGGCCGGCGCCCCCGGGAAGGCGACCTCGAGCGCCAGCTCCCCCGCGGTCTGGAGCGCCGCGCCGCCGGCCGCGGACGGCGGGGTCGGCGCCGCCCGCGTCTCCGGGCTGGCCCCGAACCGCGCGAGCAGCCGTCCGTAGAGGTGCCCGAGCTGGATCGCCCAGCCCACGCTGGCCGCCCCGACGGGCCGCACGTGGAGGAGCACGCGTTCGGCCGGGCGCAGGGCCGAGCGGACGAGGACCTCCAGGCGATCGAGCCGGGTCCAGGCGCCGCTCTTGCGGCGGCGGTCGACGTGCCGGCGGTTCTCGAGGAGGATCCGCAGGCCGTCGACCTCGTCGCGGAGGGCGGCGAGGTCCACCTCGAGCTTGCGCAGCCGCTCGAGGGCGGCGAGGTCGGCGCTCGCGTCCAGGAGCGCCCGGACGACGGCCGCCCGCTCCGGCGACCGCTCGAGCGAGGCGAGCCGCTCGTCCAGCGCCCGCAGCTCGCCGTGGATGCCGAGACCGGCCCCGTCCTCGGCATCCTTCGACTCGGGTCGCCCCTCGGGCGTCCCTCCTTCGGGATGAGCGGGGGTCCCCAGGACCGGCGGCGGGCCCAGGCCGTCGATCGGCTCGGCCTCGATCGCGACGGACTCCTCGCCCCCGTCCCCCGCCAGCCCGATCCGCACGGCCAGGCCCTCCGACGCCGGCCGGGCGGCGAGCACGGCGGCGAGCGGGGCCGCCAGCCGGCGCTCGATCGCCCGGCGGAGGGCGCGGGCGCCCGTCGCCCCGAGCGCGCCCTCGGCCACGAGCCGGTCGAGGAGCGCCGGGTCGGCGTCGAGGAAGATCCGCCGCCGGACGAGCCCCTCGCGGGTCAGCAGGGCCTCGACCTCGCGGGCGGCGACGTCGCGGAGGATCGCCCGGTCGAGCGCGCCGAAGGCGACGATCCGGTCGATCCGGTTGACGAGCTCGGGGCGGAAGAAGCTCTCGACGGCGCGGACGTACCGGGCGGCCCTCTCCTCCTCGACGAACCCGAGGTCGCGCCCGGCCGTGTCGGCGCCGAGGTTCGAGGTGAGGACGAAGACGCAGTTGCGGGCGTCGGCCGTCCGCCCGAGCGCGTCCGTCAGCCGCCCCTCGCCGAGGAGCTGGAGCAGGAGGTCGTGGACGGCCGGGTGCGCCTTCTCGACCTCGTCGAGGAGGACGACCGCGTTCGGGCGCTCGCGGATCGCCCGCGTCAGCTCGCCCTCGGGCGCCCCGGCCGCCCCGGCGAGGCGCTCGGCCGCGCCCGGGTCGCTCGCCTCGTTCAGGTCGAAGCGCAGCAGCCGCTCCTCCGACCCGAAGAGGTGCTGGGCGAGCGCCTTCGCCGACTCCGTCTTGCCGACGCCGGCCGGGCCGACGAAGAGGAGCGCGGCGACCGGCTTCTCCGGGTCGGCGAGGCCGGCCTTGATCGCGGCCACGACGTCGACGAGCGCCTCCACGGCCGCCTTCTGCCCGCGCACGCGCCACTCGAACGCGCGCCGGACGGCCGAGAGGTCGAGCGTCTGCCGGTCGTCGAGCAGGCTCGGCGACACGCCGAAGGCGCGGTGGAACGCGTGGACGACCGTCCACGGGGCGATCTGGCCGCGCGCGGACGGGTTCGGGGCCGCGCCGGCCGCCCCGCGCGACTCCTCGGCGACGCGCTTCAGGAACCGCACGGCCTTCCCGGGGAACGCCTCGTAGGGGACGAAGCGGCGCAGGAGGTCGAGCGCCGCCGTCACGGCCCGCGGCTCGAAGGCGACGGGCTCGCGCCGCTCGATGTCGCGGACGGCGCGGAGGGCGATCGCGAGCGCCTCGCCCGCATCCGCCTCCGGGACGCGGACGACGCGGAACAGCTCGACGAGCGCCCGGTCGTGCTCCTCGCAGCGGCGCAGGCCCTCGGGCGTCGCCTCGGCGACGACGGCGAGGGCGCCCGAGGCGATCCACGGCGCGAGCAGGCGCGTCGCCGTCGTCCGCTCGCGGTTGGACGACCGCCCGGCGGCCATCAGCTCGGGGAGCGAGTCGACGTGGAGCGCCGCCTCGCAGGCGGCGGCCTCCTCGGCGAGGGCGAGCGTCCGCTCCTGCCACTGGCCGACGTACCGCATCCCCGCGATCAGCCGCCCGGCCGAGAGCGTGAAGACGCTCCCCCGCGGCGACCGCCAGTCGAGGGCCGCCTGCCGCCCCGCGAGCGCCCGCGCGACCTCGTGGACGACGGCCGTCTTGCCCGCCCCGGGCGCTCCCACGAGCAGCACCGCTCGCGGCTCTCCCTCCCCGCCCGGCCCCACCCCTGGCCCCACCCCCGCCCCCGCCGCCGGTCCCCCCTCCCCGAGGAGGACCCGCATCACCTCGAGCGCCAGCGCCTCGCGCCCGTGCGCCCGCCCGAGCCGCCCGTCGCGCGCGTCCGCGGTCAGGTCGACGCCGACCTCGAGCAGCGTCTCGCCGCGCAGCAGCTCGGCCTTCGGCCGCCTCCCGGGCCGCACCCGGGACGGGCCCGCGAGGAGCCCGGGCTCCTCCTCCTCCCTCCGGCCGAGCGAGGCGACGAGGGCGTCCGGGTCGACGTCCACCTCGAGCAGGTGGACGCGCTCGCTCCGCTCGACCTGTGCGGCCGCCAGGCCATCGGCGTCGTTCTCGAAGCGGCGGGCGAGCGCCCGGGCCAGGCGGTCGGCCTCGTCCTCGCCCCGCCCGACGTGGACGAGGAGCCCGTCGACGGCCGGCAGGGCGACGATGGAGCCGCCGAGCCCCTCCGGCGCCGGGTAGCGGACGATCGTGAAGCGGCCGCGCACCCACTCCTTGCGCCCGCCCGCGAGCTTCAGGGCGACGCGCAGCTCCGGGCGCTCGACGGCGCCGGGCGGGCGCGCGAACCAGGTCCAGAGCGTCCCGGCCGGCGCGGCCGCCGCCGCCCGCCGGAGGTCGGCGACGAGGCGCGTCTTCACGTCCTCGAGGAGCGTCCCCTCGCGCGCCGCCCGGGGCTCGGCGGCGATCGTCGCCGCCCGGTAGCGGCCGGCCTTGTCGCGGCGGATGTGGACGGGCACGTAGAGCTTCACGGCGCCTCCCTCACCCCGACCCTCTCCCGGAGGGAGAGGCGGATCCGACCGACACGGTCGAGGCCGGGGCGGAGCCCGTCGCCAGGGCCACCAGCCAGGCGCGGGCGAGGGGCGCGACGGCCGCGACCGCCCGGGCGAACGGGACCGGGATCACCCGGGCGTTCGTCCGCGGGTCGCGCACGTTCGGCGGCGTCTCGCGCTCGTCGTAGATGCGGACGACGGGCGGCAGCTCGGCCGGGATCCCGCGCGGCTGGCCCTCGCCCGGGAACGGGATCGTGTGCAGGCCCGGGAGGGCCCCGTGCCCGACCTCCTCGACGCGGACGAGGGCGAAGCGCTCGCCGCGGTCGCGGACCGCCGGCCCGGGCTGGAGGTGCCGGTGCCGCCCGGCCTCGCCGGCGAGGTAGGGCCCGGCGTTCTCGCCCATGACGATCGCCGCGAAGGCCCCGGTCGGGCGGGCGACGCGCGCGTCGGCGGCCTCGCCCGGCGCCGGGAAGGCCGCGACCTCGAACCAGGTCGGGAGGACCGGGGCGGTCGGCGGCGCCCCGGGCGGCGGGGCCCGGCCCTCGGCGAAGCGCAGGACGCGGAAGCCGTGGGCGGTCGCGAAGGCGTCGTACAGGCGGATGAGGTCCTGGGCGAGGCCGCCGTCGCGCTCGAGCGGCGCCACGGCGACGACGGCGGCGTCGGGCTTCCGGACCTGCGTCGCCAGGAGCTGGAAGACCGCGGTCGAGACCTCGCGCTCGAGCGCGTCGGCGTCCCCTTGAAGGGCCGCGGCCCCGGCCGGGTCGTCGCCCAGCAGGCAGAGCGCCGCCAGCTCCTCCAGCTCCTCGGCGGCCCGCTGCGCCTTCTCGAGGGCCGCGATGGCCGCGGCCAGCCGGCGCGAGCGCCCGGCGCGCTCGCGCCCCTCGGGCGTGGCGTGGACGGCGTGGGCGGCGGGCGCGGGTCCGGGCCCGGGGCCGGGGCCGGGTCGCGCGAGCGCCGTCTCCGTCGCCAGCTCGTCGCGGATGTCGTCGGCGAGGTCGGACGCGAGCCAGCCCGCGGCCTCGCGCCGCTGGCCGGCGACGCGCTTCACGAGGTCGAGGGCGTCGTCGTCCCCGCCCGCCGTCGCCGCGCCCGCGGCCGCGGGGACGTCGACCGCGCGCCCGGCGGCCCCGCCGGGCGCGCCGGCGGAGGGCTCGACGAGGAGCCGGCGCGGGACCTCCACCCGGCCCGTCAGGTGGTGGGCGAGCGGGCGCACCAGCAGGCGCTCGACGGCGCGCTTGAGCGGCCGGGCGCCGTAGCGCGGGTCGAAGCCGGCCGCGACCACGGCGTCGAGGAGCGCCGGGGCCGCCTCGACCCGGACGCCGCGCCGCTCGAGGCCGTCGCGGGCGAGCGCCTTCGCGACCTCGCGGCGCGCGATCGCCCGCACGACCTCCGGGCCGAGCGGGTCGAACGGGACGATCGCGTCCAGGCGGTTCAGCAGCTCGGGGCGGAAGAAGGCCTCGGCGGCGGCGATGAAGCGCGCGCCGCGGTCGGCGCCGCCCCCGAACCCGAGCGCCCCCTCGGGCATCTCGGCGCCGAGGTTCGAGGTCAGGATGACGATCGTCGAGCGGAAGTCGGTCACCCGCCCGGCCGCGTCCGTCAGGCGGGCATCGCCCAGCACCTGGAGGAGCAGGTCGAAGACCCCCGGGTGCGCCTTCTCGACCTCGTCGAGGAGGACGACGGAGAGCGGCTCGGCCCGCACCGGCCGGGTCAGATCGCCCTCGCCCTCGCCGGACGTGCCCCCGGTGAGGCGGGCGGCGGCCCATCCGTCGCCGTACTCGGTCATGTCGAGGCGGACGAGGCGGGTGCGGCGGCCGAAGAGCAGCTCCGCCAGGGCCTTGGCCGTCTCCGTCTTGCCGACGCCCGTCGGCCCGAGGAAGAGGAACGAGCCGAGCGGGCGGCGCGGGTCGGCGACGCCCGCCTTCACGCGGGCGAGCAGCTCGGCGACGAGGGCGGTCGCCCCGTCCTGACCGATGACGCGCTCGCGCAGGAAGGCGCGGGCGGCGTCGGGGTCGAGGGGGAGGTCGTCGGCGAGGACGACCTCGGGGAGCCCGGTCGCCCGGGCGAAGGCGCGCGTCATCTCGCCGCGGTCGACGAGCGAACGGGTCCCCCCGGCCTCATGGGCCGAAGGCCAGGCCGGGGGGGCGAGGAGCGGGCTCGTGGCTCCGCCGCGCCCCTCGCGGGCGACGCGGCGCAGGAAGCGGACGGCCTTCCCGGGGAAGGCGCGGTACGGCGCGAACCGCGCGTGCAGGTCGTGGCAGACCTCGAGCGCGGCCGGCGCGACCGGGCGCCCGCCGGCGGCCCGGAGCGCCGCCTCGACCCGCCCGAGCACGGCGAGCGAGCGCGCCCGGTCGGCCTCGGGGACGCGGATGACGCGGAAGAGCGCGGCGAACCCGCGGTCGCGCCGCTCGAGCGCGAGGAGGCCCTCCTCCGTGCACTCGCCGACGACGCGCAGCCAGCCGCGCTCGATCGGCCCCTTCAGGTACTGGGCGATGCTGACGTCGAAGCCCACGGCCTGGCCCTGCTCGACCAGCTCGTTCGGGTCGCCGACGGAGAGGACGGCGCGCGTGCGGCGCGCCGTCGCGACGACCGCCCGGCAGCGCTCCTCCCAGTCGCCGAGGCCCGACATGCCCGCGACGAGCCGGGCGCCGGTCACGTGCCAGACGGGCGCGGGGTCCGCCTCCCGGCGCGTCCGCCGCCGGATCGCCTCGTGCAGGGCCGCCGTCTTCCCCGCCCCGCTCGGACCGACGAGCAGGATCGCCTTCTCGTCGCTGCCGGCGAGGAACCCGAGGACCTCCTCGACGAGCGCCTCCGCCTCGTGGGCGACGCCGAGGCCGCCCTCGCGCGCGGCCGCGCCGAGGTCGGTCGCGACCGACTCGAGGACGGCCGCGTCGGCGCGGGCCGAGCCGCCGCCGCCCGCGTCGCCGTCGCCGTCGCCCTCGCCCTCGCCCTCGCCGCGCTCGCGCCGGGACGCCGCCGTCGCCGTCCGCTCGACCTCGAGGGGCGTCAGCGTCGGCGCCTCGACCTCGAGCACGTCGAGCCGCTCCTCGCGCGCCGGGAGGAGCGCGAAGAGGGCGTCGAGGCGCCTGAGGCCGGGCCGCCCCTGGAGGTAGGCGGCGATCTCGGCGCGCGCGAGCGCCGCCGCCCCGGCCGGGTCGTCGACCGCGATCGAGAACCCGAGGCGCGGCACGAGGACGGCGTGCGGCGGCCGCGGCATCGTCGTCACGACGATCGCCATCTCGACCTCGAACGGCCCGCGCGCCTCGAGCGGCTCGTCCGTCCAGTCGACGGCCGTGACGGGGACGGCGACGCGCTCGAGCCGCTGCTCGGGGTGGAACCGCCACTCCGCGAGCCGCGCCGGCGGCGTGTCGACGATCGCCTCGGCCGCGCGCTCGGCGAGCCGGAGCTTGAGGGCCTCGAGGTCGTCGCCGTGCCCGGCGAGCGGCGACACCGGGGGCAGCGTCGCCTCGCGCCTCGCCTCCGCCGCCGGGAGCCCGCGCACGGGCGAAGGGCCGGCGCCCCCGCCCGCCGCCGCGGCCGGCAAACCGAGCACGGACGCCGTGGTCCGGCCGTCGCGGTGCCGCTCGACGAGGAGGCGGAGACGGAGCTTCATGCGAGGTTTCTAACGCGGGGCCGCGGCCGAGTAAAGGCGCGGGCGCCGCGGCCCGGGGACGCCGCCCCGCGAGCCGGGCGTCAGTCCCCGCCTGCCGGGCGCCGGGTCCTCCGCTCCGGCCCCGCGTTCGGGATCGGGACGCCGGACAGCCGCGGGGGAAAGGCGCAGCGGACCTCGAGCACCTCCACGTCCCACTGGACGGCCCCGCGCTCGTCGCGGCGGAAGCCGCCGCCCTCGTCGCGCAGGAGGCGGAGCGGGCGGTGCCGGGGGCGGCGGGCGAGAGCGCGAGGAGGCGAAGGCGCCGGGCGAAGATCGGGACGGCCGCCCCGACGTCGGCGTCGAACGACGCGACCCCGCCGGCGGAGACGAGCACGGCCCGCCCGTCGCGCTCGATCCCGTTGAAGGCGTGCGGCTCGCCCGCCCGGAGGACCAGCCACGGCGCCGCCTCGACGGCGGGCGGGGCGAGGACGGGGGCGGCCCCCGCGAAGGCGAGGAGCGGCTCGAGGGCCAGCGCGGCGCGCCGCCACCAGTCGTCGTCGCCCGGGAGGTCGTGGGCGGCGCGGTTGCGCAGCGCGATCGCGAGCCCGAGCGCCTGGCCGTGGCGGAGGCCGCGCCCGGCGCTCGCGCCGCCGAGCGCCGCGAGGGGCTCGAGCGACCGGCGGAGGTCGGCCGGCGCCTCCTCGTCGTACCAGCCGACCAGGGCGGCGAGCCGCTCGGCCTGCTGGACGCGGGCCCGGAGGTCCGGGTCGCCCTCGCGCAGGGCGCGGCGCCGGGCCTTGGCGATCCCCGTCGCCAGCGCGTTCCACGCCCCCCACGAGGGGCGGGCGAGCCCCGAGAGCGCCTGGAAGAGCGAGTCGTCGACGCGCCCGAGCGTCGCCCAGGCCGAGAGGACCTGGAGGGCCAGGGTCCGGTGGTCGTACTCGAGCCGGCGGAGGCCGGTGTCGACGACCTGGCGCGGGGTCTCGGCCCGGTCGAGCGCGGCCCTGTAGCGGTCGGCGGTCACGTGGCCCTCGGGCTGCGGAAGCGGCCGGCCAGCGCGCCTTCTGTGCCACGGGCGGGCCCGGCCGTCAAGCGGAATGTCCACGACCGGAGGCGCTTGCCGCCGGCCGCCGGCCGCGGGTAGACTCCACGCCTCCGGAGGGACCGAGGCGACGCGCATGACGACGGCCGGGCTCACGAAGGCGAAGCGGACGTTCGCGGCGAGGCTCGAGAGCGCCGGCCCGAACGGCGCGTGGACGTTCCTCGAGGTCCCGTTCGACGCCGCGAAGGTCTTCGGCAGCCGGGCGCGGATCCCCGTCTGCGGGTTGCTGAACGGCGCGCCGTACCGCAGCTCGATCTCGCCCATGGGCGGCAAGCACCTGCTCATGGTCAACAAGAAGATGCAGGCGGCCGCCGGGGTGCGGCCGGGCGAGGTCGTCAAGGTCGTGATGCGCGTCGACTTCGAGCCGCGCGAGGTCGAGATGCCCGCGGACCTCGTGCGGGCGCTGGCGAAGAACCAGACGGCGCGCGACATCTGGGCCGGGCTCGCGTACTCGCACCGCCGGGAGTACGCCGAGTGGATCGTCGAGGCGAGGAAGCCCGAGACCCGGGCGCGGCGCATCGCCAAGGCGGTCGAGCTGCTCGGCGCCGGGAAGAAGCTCAGATGACGGGGCCGGCGTCGTGACCGCCTCGGCCGCCGCCCGGACGAGGTCGCTGCGGGTGCTCGTCCCGCTCGACGGCTCGCCGCTCGGCGAGGCGATCCTCCCGGACGTGCTCGGCCTCGAGCCGGCGACGATCGCGCTCTTGCGCGTCGTCGAGGCGGGCTCGATCCTGGGCGGCGCCGCGGACGAGGCGGCCCGCCGCGCCGAGGCCGCGCGGTACCTCGCCGGCCTGGCCGAGCGGCTGCGGGCCGCGGGCGCGCGCGAGGTGACGACCGACGTCCGCGTCGGCGACCCCGTCGAGGAGATCCTGGCGGCGGCCGGGCGCGGGCCGTCGCTCGTCGCCCTCACGACGCACGGCTGGACCGGCTACGACCCCCTCGTCCTCGGCAAGGTCGCGATCAAGACGATCCGCGCCTCCCCCGTGAGCGTCCTCGCCCTGCGGGCGGCCGAGCCGCCGAAGGTCCTCGCGCCGCGCCCGGTCCTTTCCAGGGTGCTGCTCCCCTACGACGGGTCGGACGTGTCCTTCCGCGCCGTCGAGATGCTCGCCCTCGTCGCCGGCGACCGGCCCGTGACGGCGGTCCTCCTCGGCGTCATCGAGGTCTACGGCGGGCCCGGCTCCGTCCCGACCGAAGCCGACCCGGACGACCTCGCCACCCGCTACCTGAAGCTCCGCTGCGACGGGGCGCGGGCGGTCGTCTCGCGCGCCGCCCGGCGCGCCGGCGACCTCGGCCTCGACGCCTCCGCCGACGTCGACGTCGGCCGCCCGGCCGCGAAGATCCTCGATCGCGCGCAGGCCGGGGCCTTCTCTCTCATCGCCATGGCGACGCACGGGCGCTCGGGCCTCACCCGCTGGGCCCTCGGGAGCGTCACCGAGCACGTGCTCGGCGCCTCGCCGGTCCCGCTCGTCATCTGCCGCTGAGAGCTTGTGAACGTTACCTGGTCCGGGTGAGGGACCCGGCGCCCCTTTGCGCCGGGAGAGGGGCGAAGCCCCTCTCCGCGGGCGGGGTGAGGCCGCCAGGCTCTGCCTGGCGGCCGAGGGGGGGCGCGAAGCCCCCC
>Ga0187892_10001464_pt1 | contig 53792 bp, 38 predicted proteins | sample MA1701073metaG_FD_139345 | JGI IMG/M metagenome (GOLD analysis project Ga0187892, IMG submission 139345) | Bio-ooze microbial communities from a basaltic lava cave in the Kipuka Kanohina Cave System on the Island of Hawaii, USA - MA170107-3 metaG ...
AGGAGCTGTAGCGTTTCGCATGCCCGTTGCGTAGTCCTCGCTTCATGGTGCCACGCCGTGCATCAGCCTTCGTAACTAGTTGAATAGGCGAAACTATATTTTTACAGCTGTCGAAGATGGGCCTGGCGCTTCTCAGCGACGCCGCGATGTTCGATCAGCTCCAGGAGCGCGACGGCTGAACGGCAAATGCGAGAAGCGGGAAGCCCCCCGGCCGTTACGGCGGGGGCAGCAGATAACTCCAGGTTTCAGAGATGTCTTTACCGTCGCTACGCAGCCCGACGCGAATCTCGATCGGCTGGTCGCTCTGTTTGCGGCGCATGCGCAGCGACACCCGCCAGCCTCCGGTCGCATCGTTGCGAAACACCTGGTGCTCGAGAAGCTCACCCGTATCACCTACCCATACCGCGCTCTCGGGTGCGGTGTCCGGTTTGAGTTTTTTCAGCGCAGGCCCTTCGAAGTCGATCATGAACAATTGGGAATCATCGGAATGTTTACGCCAGCCGTGCCCGCCGCGCGATTGCACTACTGCGGCATGCGGAGGCTCGGCAAGCTCGTCGTGCTGCCAGGACAGGCGGTACTGAAAACTCATGGCCTGCTTGAGTTCCGCCACCTCCTTAGGTACCCAATAGGCAACAACATTGTCGTGGGTCTCGTCCGGCGTGGGGATGAGCACGAGCTCCACGCGACCCGGTCCCCAGTTGCCTTTGGGCGTGATCCATGCGCTGGGCCGCAGCTCGTAGCGCGCCTCAAGATCCTGGTAGTTTCGGAAATCGCGGTCGCGTTGCATAAGCCCGAAGCCGCGCGGATTATGCAGCCCGAAGCTCGTCACCAACAGCCTTCGCGGATTCAGCAGCGGACGCCAGATCCACTCGCTGTGATCGGTCTGGATGAGCAGCCCGTCAGAATCATGTACTTCAGGACGGTAGTCGTAGGAAGGCGCGGGCTGGTTCTCTGCGAAATAGAACATCGCGGTAAGCGGAGCGATGCCCAGCTTGGCGCCCTTAACGCGCTGGAAGATATGCGCCTGTATATCCATGTGCGTCGTCTCACCCGGGTAGATAGTGAACTGATACGCTCCGGTCACGCGTTTGGAATCGAGCAGCGCGTACACGACAAGGTGTTTGGCATTCGCTGCCGGACGCTCGAGCCAGAATTCTTTGAAAGCAGGGAATTCCTCACCCGTGTCCTCCGCCGTATCCATCGCGAGCCCACGCGCTGAAAGTCCGTAGCGCTGGCCTTTGCCCACGGCGCGGAAATAGCTCGCGCCTAGAAACACCGCAACCTCGTCCTTGTACTCCTTAGTGTTAATCGGGTAGTGCACGCGAAAACCCGCGAAGCCGACATCTCCGAACTTGCTGGTGTCAAAGGTGTTCTTGCCGTAGTGGAAGTCTTTGGAATCGAAGCGAAACAGCTTCACGCCTCCCCCCGCTTCGACCACGTTGACCCTGATCGGGTGACGGAAATAAAGCCCTGCGTGGAAGAACTTGACCTCGAAAGGCAGCTTGTCGGATCGCCACAGCGATTTTTCATCCCTGAAGCGGATGTCTCGAAACTGGTCGTACGTGATTTCCTTGAGTTCGGGCGGCAGATTGTCACTAGGCATCTCATAATCCTTTTCCGCAAGCGCGCGAGCCATGCCGGTGACGTCTTCGAGCCCGAAAGCGAAGACTGGTGTCGAAATCAGGCTTGCGAGAACAATGGTCATAGGCATCCAGTCATTTACATCCGGCCGCGTTTTAAAAGAGATGAGCTCAAACCACATTTTTTCGTTGGCCTCCTTCCTCAAGATTTAGTTTCGCCATCCGCTTTCATTCTCTCTCCCCTCGATATGCTGCCCGCGATAGCAGAGGCGCTTGACCTGCAAACGCCCCTTGCGCAGGAAAAGGTCTTGAAGCAGCTTGAGCTTGCCGCCTTCGATCCGCAGTCCGAGCAGTTCGTAGGCGGTGGAGAGCATGCGCGCAGCTGCGCCCGTGTACCAACTCCAGCCACCGCGACCTTCGTAGCCCGGACCGTCGTAAACATCCGCCGGCTGCTGATGCGGCGGCAGTCCGTAGAGGTCTGTCTGATCGCTCTTGCTTAGCGGCGATATCTTGATCCACAAATCCACGGCGCACGCGCGGCAGCGTTCGGCTAGTTCGGGCGTCTCTTCGGCGCAGCGCAGCAGCGCATCCACTAGCCACGAGACGCCGTGTGAGTACTGCCCCCCATTTTCGCGCACCCCGGGCGGATACTCCGCGATACGTCCAGGATAAGGCAGCGAGTGCTCCGTGAAAGGCGGGGTCAGCAGCAGCACGCGGTTGCTTTTCTCCAGACGCTTGAGTCCCATCTCAAGCACTGCGTGGGCGCGCGTCGCATCCACTGCCCCGGATAGGAGTGGCCAAGCGGTCGTGAGCGCGCTGCACAGTTTGAATTCTTCGCCCTCATCGGTAATCGCGCGTAGATACCCGTCCTCGCGCCACATCGCCCCAAGCGCCACAGATAGGTTTCTCGCTTCTTTGAGGTAGCGCCTTTTGGCTTCTTGACCTTCGCAGCGTGCGGCGAGACTCGCGAACCTGACAAGCACATCGTGCAAGAAGAAGCCCAGCCATACGCTTTCCCCCGTGCCCTTGATACCGGGCGCATCGAGGCCGTCATTCCAGTCGCCAGAGCCGAGGAGCGGGAGATCATGCGCGCCGCGCCGCGCGAGAGTGTATTCCACCGCGCGCCGGCAATGCTCGTAAACCGAACCGGTATCGCGCGAGGGCCTGGGCGCGAACACGAATCCTTCATGACCCTTCGGCACCGGCCTGCCTTCCAGGAAGGCGACTTGCTCTTCCAGAACGCCGGTGTCGCCACTAGCTTCTACGTAGCGAGCCGCCACATAGGGTAACCAAAGATGCGGATCGGACGCGCGGGTGCGAACCGCGATTCCGGTCTTGCCTTCCCACGAGGGATGCCACCACTTGACGCAATCGCCCTCGATAAATTGCTGCGCCGCGTGTAGCACGATCTGGCTGCGCGCCCACTCGGGCTTGAGGAAGGTGAGTGGCAGAACGTCCTGCAACTGGTCGCGGAAGCCGTAGGCGCCGCTGCGCTGGCTGGATCCGGTGCGCCCCCATAAGCGTGCGCACAGGATCTGGTACGGCAGCCAGTCGTTCACCAAGCGGTCAAAAGCCGGTTCATTGGTCTCGACGCGCACGACGGATAGCGTCTCGTTCCACCACGCCTTAGTTTTTTCCAGCGCTAGTTCTGCCGCCCGCGGTTCGAGATAGGCGCGCGCGAGCGCAGTCGCCTGCGCCTGGTCGGCGGCTTGACCGAGCGCGAGCACCACCGTCACCTCCTTTCCCGCGGCAATCTCCAGCTCGACGACAAAGCTCGCTATGCGGCGTCCGTCATCAACCTGCCTCCTATCGGGTTGGCCATGCTCGACCATATACGGTCGCGCGAGATCGCGCCCCTCGCCGCCCACGAAGCGCTCGCGGACGGTCTCGTGTGTCTGGCATCTAAGGTTCACGGCGACGAAAGCCACACCCTTGCGAAAATCATTACCGGCATTTTCGAAATAGAGCACGCCGGGCGTCGGGTCCGCCCAGGCGTGCACACGACCACAGCTGTCCGGCGGCACTTCCGCCAACACCATTTCCACGTAAGGGACGACCCTGAAGCGCCTCGCTGTCGTGCCCAAATTGCGGATACGCAGCAGTTTGATCTCCACTGCGCGGTCCAGCGGGACAAAGGCGGTCAGATCGAGCTTAAGTCCAACGCTCTCTTTGCGGTAACGCGCATAACCCAGCCCGAAGAAAACCTCGTGTTTGGCCTCCTGGTTGCGGTAAGGCACGAAGCCCGCAGTCTCGGCGACCCCAGTTTTGATATCAAAGACATAGATCGCCTGTCCAGGGAGCTGCGCCGGCATGCTGTCCAGACTGAAAGGCGACAGGGCGTTCTGCTGCGCATTGCCGGCGAAGGAAAAGATCTCTCCATCGCTACCCGCGATAAAGCCTTGGCCCAGCGGATTGGCGACGAGATGCGCCCAAGGACGCTGCGCGTCGCAAGGCACCGAAAGTTCACGGCCATCCTCGGAGAAGCCGCTGTGCTCTGTGGTGCGCCTGGGAGCGGCGTGCAGTCTACGTCTACGTCCGAAGCTCGCTTTTAGAGTGGCCTCACCTGGCTTCGCAACCTCGAGATGCCGAGCAATCAAAGCGGCCGCTTGATGCTCGTCCTCGGCATAACCGTCCAGGAAAGGTACCTCGACGGTCGCACCCGGCGGCAACTCCACCCTAAGTCTCAAGCTTGCCGCCGGATCGAAGCTGTAGAGCAACCCTTCATCGGCAGGATCGCGCAGGGCCTGGCCAGAGAATACGGCCGGCTGCCTCAATGTGCCTAAGCCGATGAAATGGGTGCGGGAGTCCTCGTATCCCACAAGGCGCACGCCTTCATTCGCGCGCACCGCATGAAAACCGACTTCGCGGCACATGCGCTGCAAGGCGGGATCTTTTGCATTGTTTCGCATGAGGCGATTGCGCGCGATGATCGCGCTCAATGGGGCCGCGAAGCAGGTACCCACATGCATTGCCGCAAAGAAGGGCGAGCGGCGGTAGGCATCGATTGGCCCCACAGCGAGCTCTTGGTAACTCGTAATTTCGACGATGCGCGCACGCTGCTCAAGGTTGGTTAGATAGATGGCCCAGTTTTCCACGGCGTCGCGGGCATCGAGAGTCACCCAAGCTTCCGCGCGCAGCCGGCCGTAGCTGTTGACGATACGCAGCGTACTAGGAGAGGGCTGCGTCACCGAATAGTCGGGGCCTCGCTTCTGCATGGGCTCGGACCCGAGTGACCAGAGCTCACCGGCGGCCTTGCCTTCGGTGTCCAGTTCGCGCAGAAAGAAAAACTTGCCTCGCAACTGCAACGGATCGTCCGGCCTTCGAGAGAGGTCGAGCTCGAAGCCGGGGCGCACCGTGCTGGTCACGTGGCTAAAGCCGCGGCCATCCCAGCCGTACTCCGCCGTGTATTGCCCGTTGCCGAGTACGAAGTAAGGGTCGGTCGCGGCTGGCGACGGCACCAATTCCTTTTTGCTCCGGCGCAGCAGCCACACGGCTGCCACCCCCAAAATCGCGCCAGCAGCGGCCAACTGATAAACGAGCAGCAAAGATGCAACCGCGGGCAGCAGGGATTGCGGAGCAGTCTGCAAGGATGCCGCCCGATCCCATACATAGTCCCACTCGCCGCCGCGCGGTATATAGAAAGGAATCAACAGCGGTGCCCAAGTGAGAAAACGGCGTATGGCTTCTGGTATGCAGCGCGTGCGCGCCGAGTGGCCTAGAAATCGCGACGCTTTTTCATCCAGCGCATCGCCGCCAACGAAGGAAAGATTGACCAGCGTCGCCACCCGGAGGCCCATATGGTCGAACCAGATCAGCACCCGCAACCAATCATAGGCGAGCAGCCCAAGAAACAACTCGAGGCTCCAGGCGCGGAACTCATCCGGTGAAAACCGCACGGACTGTACGCTCGCCAACGCGCTGCGCACCGCGCCATCCTGGTTGTACCAGCTCGGGTCTGCGGCAAGGCGCAGGAATGTATAAATGATCGGCGCCATCCACAGGCCCCAGCGCAGAACGCGCACCGCCTGTTCCACGACAGTCGCCAATCCGGCAGCGCTGAACAAGCCCTTGAGCGGGCCGAGGCTGCGCTCGAACAGCGCGGTAAGCAGCACCAGATTGATGCTGAACAGCGGCGCGGCGAGCGACCAGTTGATCACGCCCGACAGGGATTCCGCATACAGGAGTTTGACGCCCCCCGAGACGCTTCCCAGATCGATTGCACCCCACTTGCTGAACAGCGGATAAGTCACATAGCTCGTAGTGGCCTTGCCGGCTGCCGGGAAATAGGCCATGGCGTAGGTGACAAATTTCTCGGCGACTACCTGTAACTGGGCGGCATCGAAATACCACGCGAGCGCCCCACCCACGAATCCCCCGAGCACCGTGCCCAACCCGTACATCCGCCAAGACTGCATGCGCTGGCGGTGATGGGCGAGCACTGAATAGATGTCCCGCAGCGCGTCCGCCCCAGCATACGCTGCCGCTCCGATCACAAAGCCGAGCGCAAAGCGTAAACCGCCAGAGAGCATCGGCAAATCGTGCGCCAGGGCCAGCCCGAGCCCTAAGCCGGCAATCAAGCCGCGCAGATAGTTGATCGGCTCGCGCATCGCTCCCGCAAAGCGGGCGAAGAAAGGCGCGCTACCGTCAAAACTTTCTAGGATGGTTTTGGCCAGTGGAAATAGCAGTAGGCCCAGAAGCGCGCCCCCGAGGACAGGATAGCTGCGCAGCCAGCCGACAACTGCCGCAGAACCCCAAATGAGCGCACCCAACTGCACCAGCAGCACGAACAGGCCGCCGTAGACTGCCCCCCGCACCACGCCGGCATACCAGTGCCCATAGCCTGCGGTCCAGGTTGGGCGCCGTCCACGCAGCGTATCGAGCAGCATGCCGGTGACAAAAAAAACTTGCGCCCACAAGCCTGCCTGCGCCAGGGCCCCGGTTAACACCATCGGACCCAGGCGCGCAACCACAGCCCAGCGCGAGAGCGTCTCGGTGGAGCCTAAGTCCGCGACGACGGGCGTGAAGGCCGCCAAAGCGGAACTGCCCAGGACGAGCAGATGCAGACGCCAGGATCGGGTCCAGCGCCGATCCATCAAGAAACCCAGACCCAGCATCAGGGCTTCGTTGAAGGCAAACAGAATCATCGTGCGGCCCAGACCAGAGGCGATCGCATCGGGCAAACCGGCACCCAGAACGGTATGTCCGAGCCCAAGCGTGATATCGTGAACGGCCAGCACCAGCAGCAGATTGAAGAGATAAGGTGTGGCGAGCAGCGAGAGATTGGCGATGAGTGACAGCGACCGCCCGAAGCGGACCATGCACCACAGCGCAACGCCGAAATACAAGAGACAGCCTAACACCGCCCCCTGCGGAGTCAGCACAGTTAACTCAGCCCAGGAGGCGGGAGCCTGCCATAGCTTTGCCTCCGGACTGACGGAGGCGCTGAACAAGCCGGTGACGATCGCCGCCGCGACCGGCACGGCGATAGGCGACCAGCGGTCACCTAAGGCGAGCGCCCAAAATAGGCCAGCGAGAGCCCCCAGCAACCAGGGCTGAACACCATCGACTAAGGCGCCGGTGTAGACGCCAAGCACCGAGCCCAGCGCCAGCGCCACGCCCACGGCGCTCAAACCAAGACGCCAAAAGCGTCCCTGCGCGACAGACAGGGCGTCAGCGTGGTGCATGCAAGATCAAATGATCGGAATCGGTGGACAAACTTTTGTTATGGTTTTCGCTGAAACGCAAGCATAACCGCTCGCGCGATCAAATGTGTACGGTTCATCATCGGGTTCTGTCAACTCGAGTGGCGATCGTCCATTATCCTAGCATGAACCCTCAATCGAGCTATCGTGGTTATCGCTTCCCACCCGAGATCATCAGTCATGCCGTGTGGCTATACCATCGGTTCGCGCTGAGCTTTAGAGCCATCGAAAGATCTGCTGGCTGAGCGAGGAGTTATCGTTACGTATGAATCCATTCGACAGTGGTGCATGAAGTTCGGTCCAAACTATGCTAACCAGCTTCGCAAACGCCAAGGCCGATTGGGGGACACGTGACTACACGCGTTCCCCCTAGCCCTAGCCAAAACAGTAACAGTATTTAAGAATGCGGCAGCGAACTTAGCAGGAAGGAATTCGGGCACGACTCTATTGCGAATCTCCTTGCCTACCCCGCTCAATACGTGAAATGATGAACTCTGCAAGAGCGCTACCCGTCTCCGGAAGGCGGGGATCTATTCCGTACTCCTCGATAAGTTCCACTTTGCGCATCGCCGTTGTTGTGCAGAGGCTATCATTCGCTTCAACGTGTGCGTAGATACATTGGACCCGATCTAGATCGAGCTCCCGTATCTCCGGTTCCAGCGGCCAGAGTAATGGTCGCGGTTTGTCGCCGAGCCAGCCGCTCCTACCTACAACGAACTGCACAGCTCGTTTTGGCGAAATGAGCGCCATAAGACTTACTGATTTCTTAAACTTAGCAGCGAGACGATTGTACGCAAGGGGTAGAACAGTAGCTCCAGACGAATAACCAACAAGGACGACTCGGTCAACACCCCACTTGTACTGGTAATATTCCACAATGTGAGCGAGGTCCTGCGCCAAACTCGCTGGAGTTTTTTGCGACCAGAAATAACGTGATCCGTCGAAGCCCAGCACCGCATAGCCCTCATTCTTAAACGCATCCACGAGCCCGCGTTCTATGACTTGCCACCCCGCGTCGTTGGAATAGACAATTACAAGCGTGTTTTCCGCAGCATCATTGGAAATCTCGACGATCGGCAATGAGACGAGAGAACCCGGTCGACCTGTTTCAGGTGTGGCTTGTTTGAGGAAAAAATCAACCGCGTTGTAATAGAGCGCGCTTAACGTTTTCGGTCCAACGACTTGTACCTTTCCCGCATCGTTGGCACGCGTAGCAGCAAGTGCCAATGCCAATACGTCTGGGGAGATTAGCCCTGTACTCCCGACCTGCCATATGCTCTGCAACGGCGGCGACTGAGGGGTTAGCCGCTGTCCGGCATTAACGGCCCTGGTCATCAAACCGCACAGTGTTCGATCAAGCTTGATAGTCGGGGTCATATCGACGCTTATCCCACCGGCAAACAAGTAGGGCCACGCTTGAGCGAGGGCAACGTAAACCAGCGCCCCTCCAATCCCGCGACCTAGCAGAATTGGTGGGTGATACTGGCCGAACTTCCAATCGGTTTGTGCACCTTGGCTCACTCGTTGTAACGAACGGGCCAAATCTATACACCCTTGTTCCGTCTCGAGGGACTCCATCTTTTTGAGCGCGATACGTGAATTGATAGCGGTGACTACAACACCGTTGTCAATTAACCGATCAATTACCGTCTGATCGTGTACATTAAGACCGTCTTCGCCAGAAAACAGAAAGGCAAAGCCTCGTGGTGCAACCTGCTGCGGGCCAAAAAAAGTTACTTCGCCGAATTCACTAACGTCAATAGACCTGAGAGTTTCAACAGCCTCCGTGATCCTCGCTGTTGATATACAAAATGTCGCCAACATTAAGACAAGGGCTAATTTGTGAACCCGCCCACTCACCTTAATCGGACACGTGGATTTCATGTTTTAGAAATCACCAGTCGTAATGCCCCTTGATCCGATCGGTGGAGAGTCCGGATCTTGTGACGGAGTACATAGTCGTTGCCCAGCATGCATCCCTCGCTTGACAATCGTTGATCGTGATTGCGAAACAGAGCGATTCCTTCATGGTTCAGTGGATCCTAGAGTAACACCGAATCCTTGTTGTAGCCCCTCTGACAATGGTGTTGTCCTGAAGTTTGCTGAAATATGAAAGCAAGACGCATCCTTGAAGTTTGAATGTTGTAATGGTCGCTCGAATCTTAGTCACTAAACCAGCTGCAGTGCGGGTGGTTTAGTGACTGCGTAATCCGGCGAAATCGTTCAGTGATTCCGGAGCACCCCGATCACTACGGTCCTTATACTCTTCGGCCTCGTGGCCCTGACCTACGGCCTTGTGCAGCGAGATCTCCGAAAGCATCCCCGCCGAACGCGGCGGGGATGCTTTATTCTGTCAAGCAGCCACGCTTCACCATAAACTTCTTCGCGGATGAGAAAATCTCCAGTAACCGCCATCACCCGACACAAAGAGCACCACGTGTTGAGGGGTTTTGGTTTTGGCGTAGAGGGTCACCTCACCGAATCGGCCGACTTGGAGTGTTTCCGTCGCATTGACACAATGGGAAGCAACAAGGAATGCGATCAGCAGTCTTAAGCCGTGTGTTTTCATTTGGAAATGACTCCTCTAAGCCCGCCCGAAATCAATGATGCCGTGTTGGCCAAAATCGCCGGGAGAGCAAGGCCCCTTGGACCGGCCAGATATTTGGGTTCCCACACGGGATCAAATTTGTCTTTGTATTCGCGCAAACCGCGGAAGTTGTAAAAATGCTCGCCATGCCGAAAGAGAAAGGCTCCGAGCTTCGCCCACAAGGGCGCTAAGACGTGCGCCTCCAGTCCGGAGAAGGGCGCCATGCCTAAGCTGAAACGTTGATAGCCCTGTTCTTTTCCCCAAAGCATGAGACAAATGAACAGATATTCCATGACGCTCCGCGGAGCTTCCGGCAAGTGACGCATCAGATCAATGGAAAGCTCGGCTTTCGTCCCGGTGGTCCACAAATTGGCGAAGGCGAGGATTTTCCCTTCCCTCTCAAGAAGGGCGACAGGAAAGTGCGCTAAATAGATTTCGTCGAAAGCTCCCAAAGAGAACCCTTTCTCACGTGTATTTTTTTCCGCTAGCCAGGAGTCCGAAATTTGTTTCAACTGAGAGAGAAGCGCTGGAACTTCTTCCGTGCTCGCGATACGGAACGCCATTCCTTCCTTGGAAGCCTTGTTGTATGTGTGACGGAGGCCTTTGCGGGAGCTGCCTTCAAGAGAAAATGTCTGGAGTGGGACAAAGGCTTCTTCTCCCAATTTGAACGCCATCAGACCCATGTCCAAATATAAGTACAGCCTTTCGCGGCTCACTTCATAGAACACGGGCCAGCCCCGATAGATATCGGTCATCTCGCGGAACTTGAACAAAAGACCGGGGAACTCCGATTCGTCGCCGATCGGATCGCCCATTACCACCCAGCTTCTACCCGAAACCCCATACATGAGAAAGGCCTTGCCGGAGTCGTTCAGAAGAAAAGTCTTGTCTCCTAAAAGCGCAAGATTGGCGGAGGTGCTGGACGATCGAAGAACGAGGGGTAAAATGCGGTCCATGGCCTTTGTGCTCTTGTCCATTTTTGGGCGAGCCGGGGCGAAAAGACGCACCAGACCAAATAAGAATAATGCGCCCACCGACCCCACAAGAGCTCTCAACGAACGGGAGGCGTCACCCGAAAACTCGAAACGCCACCACAGATCATGAGAGTATTCCACGTGCTTGAAGGAGAAGAACCCCAGCCAGAGCGCGCTTAAGATGACTCCGGCGATAGCCAATGTCCACCCTCCGGTAAAGCGTTCCTGCAACAACGTCGTTTTTCTGTGAAAGTGTCGATGGCAAGGAAAAAGAGCTAAAAACATGACGGTTAGAATGGTCGCTTCTTCGTAGTCCAGCCCCTTGAGCAACGACAGGACGGTCCCTGCCGCCAAGAAACCCAAGGTGAGATAGTAAGCCGCATCCAGCCGCCGGTAGAGACCCCAGGCGAGGACCACGAGAGCCACACCAGTGAGGCTTCCGATAAAGTGCGAAATCTCAATGATGGGAAGCGGAACGGCGGCTCGCAACCAAGCCAGTCGTCCAGCGACGGTGGGGGTTGACCCCGAGTAGAGGAGGATCATTCCAGCGATAAAAATCGAGAGAGCGAATACCTGCGGCAAGAATCCCGAAATGTGTTGATTAAAGAACTCGGCCGCTTTTTGGGCCTGGGCACGCTTGCGCCAGAATTCCGACAACCCCAAGAAGCTAACGGCAATGATCAGAGGCCCGAAATAATAGATGGCACGATAAGCGACGAGAGAACCGAGGATGCTGGGGGCTGGAAGGTACGGCGAAAGAAAATAAAGGATTGTCGTTTCAAAAACACCTAGTCCCCCGGGGACGTGGCTGATGAGCCCGGCAAACTGTCCCAGCAGAAATACGGCCAGGAACGAGCGAAACGGTATGGACGGCGGCAGGAGGACATATAACACGCTGGCGGCAATGACCCAGTCGACGCAGGAAACAGCCAGTTGCGCCAGAGAAAGCCGAGGGGATGGGACATCGAATCGCCAGGATTTGATCTTAAGGATCTTGCCGCCTAAAGATCCCCAAAGAAAGTAAAAACCGATCAGGAAAACAAATAGCGCGCCTAGAGGACGAACGCTCTCGAGAAATGCGATACGGGTATGAAGTTGCAATGGTTGGAAGAGGAATATGACCCCTGCCGTAGCGAAGAAGCCCAACCACAAGGTGAGTGTGCAAAAAGCCGAGATGCGCGCGACGTCTTCGGCAGAGATCCCCCATGAAGAATAAAAACGGTAACGAATCGCGGTTCCACCAAAGACGGACAGCCCGACGTTATAGCTGAAGACGTAGCTGATGAAAGACGTGAGCGCGATCTTCGGGTACGCGAGAACTCTATGAATATGGCGAAAAGCCAGGGTGTCGTACCCCGTGAGGGCAAGATAATTAACCGCAGTAAGAACCACCGCCAGCAGGAGTTGCGGTCTTGGGATCTCGGAAAGATGCCGCAAAATATCGTGGTAATGGTAGGTTTTAAGTTCATGATGGATCGCAAAACTGGCAACCGCCAACAGCAAAAGGCTTATGACGCCGCCAAGCCAGGGAAGCCAAGCGGCCGACTTACTTACTTGGGTTTCGCCTATATAGTTCATGCCAGCTCGTGTGGGAAAGCGAATATCCTCCGAGATCATTTTCTACTGGGGAGTAGATCGAACGCTGAGCGATGAATCGAGGAGTTAGAGGGTTATGCAGTGGATACCCCACCTACTGCGATTCCGTACCGCTCGGTGTTGTGCTGCCAAGGGCACGTTCGGGTAATAGCGCTAGGATCCTCGACACGAGGTTGCCGTAGTCGTCATTGAAGTGATGATCGCCCGGCATTTGTTCTACGGTAAAGTTGGGCAGGTTAAGCGTCGGACAAATGCTGTTCTCATCCTGCTGACCCGACAGACAAAGCACTTTGGTCCACGTTAGCTTCTGCAGCTCCGTGAGGATCGGATATCGCTTAGCTGAGCTCGAACTCCCTAACCAATCCGTCAAATGGAACTCAAACGAAGCGCTTGGCCCGAGACCGAGGAGCACTACCAGCTCGATGCGCTCACGCAGATCCGACGGCAAGCGATTGGCCATAAACGGCAGCACGTTGGCACCGAATGAATAGCCGATCAATAAGACCCGTTGTTTTTCCCAGGCTACAAGATAATGGCGCAAACTCCGCTCCAGATCGGCGCCCGCTTCGTCCGGTGTGCGAGCGCGCCAGAAATAGCTCAGAGAATCCCAACCCAGCGTACTGATATGCCTGCGCACGAGTCGGGAAGCAACGGCCTTGTCCAGTGCCGCCCAACCGCCATCACCGGTCAGGATCAGCGCTAGGTACTCACCGCCGTCCGTGGCAGGTACCTCCACGAGCGGCACGCCGGATAAATCGGTTGTGGATTCAGCCTGGTTGGCGATCCCTGGATCCAACCATTCCATCAATGCCAGGAATTGTTGGCGTAAATCCGGCTGTGCATCCGCTTCCGGCCCGGATGATGCCACAACCAGTTTGACGTTATCGATTTGTCGAATAAACCCGTTCGCGCTATCCATGTCGCAGCCGTGATAGTGTGGGTCTTGAAAGACGAACCACGGCGTCTGTAGTTGCTTGTTGGGCAAGAATACCGTCCCCCTGCTGTCGGAACCCGTCGAGGCCTCGAGGCCTTGCCCCTTACAGAATCGTAGTTTTGAAGGGAGTGTAGGACAAAAGTCCAGGCTAACAGCAGCGTGGAAACTCCGAGCGGAAGCCTGGGCGACGGCGGCATACGCCACGCTGGCACCGGACGACACCCCGACCAGGATCGGTGGCTTGGAGCTGCCGCGACCGGTGCCCTTTTGCAGGTGTTTACCCAGGGCGGCAAAATCCAATCCTGGGTTGCTGCAAGCTTGGGTTTTGGTCGTCAATCGGCGAAGGTAATTGCGCGTATCGATGCCGGCGACCAAATAGTCCAGCTCCATGACTTTAATAGCCAGTTCTGCCATGTTGTTGTCCCAGCCAGCATCACCGGAGAGCAGCATTACGAGGCCTTTGGGTGGGTCCTTTGGGCGGTAGACCTCGATGCGCCCAAACTCCTCGATGCTCATGGGCTCTAGGCTGGATTCGGTACAACCGGACAGCGCCAGCAAGCACAGCATGACGAAAGGTAGGATAGTCGGGAATACGTAGCGGTGCACTCCAGAATCCGACCTCGCGTAACGCGAGACTAAAGTCATTTCTTGAACACGCCGGTGATACCTCCCACAATCAGCGTCGCCACGTCCGTGATCACGAGCAACGGACTTAGCGAGGCTCCCACACTGGATCGGGACAGCAGGCGTCGCTGTGGCATCTTCGCCGATACTCTGCGCTCATCGTTCATTTCGCATAAGGTCCGGTCACAACAAAGCTGCTTCAAGTCTTCAGGGGAACGGTTCGTGATTAGGTAAGAGCGACCATAGCGACGGAGAAATCAGCACTTGTCGCCCGCAGCGGCGTTCCTCAGGGAGCTACGGCGATAACCGTACAGAAAATACAGTACCAGCCCTGCTCCTAACCAGATCACGAACCGTTCCCAGGTCAACGCCGGGAGTTGGAGCATGAGATAGCCACAGCTCAGTATCCCTGCCAGCGGTACGAAGGGTACCAGCGGCGTTCGGTACGGGCGTTGTCTTTCGGGATCGATGTAGCGTAAGACCAGCACGCCCGCCGCGACCAGCGCGAACGCGAACAGCGTGCCGATGTTGGTCAGGTCGATGACCTCCGCAATATCGGCAAAGGCGGCGCAGGAGGCTACGCAAATACCGGTGACGATGGTCGTCACATAGGGTGTGTGGAAACGCGGGTGGACCTTAGTCGCCCATGGCGGAAGCAACCCATCCCGTGCCATGGCAAAAAAGATCCTGGATTGACCGAGCTGAAAGACGAGCAACACCGTGGTCATGGCTATGACCGCGCCCAACGAGACAACGAATTTGGCGACCGCGAGCAGCGCTGGATTACCTCCGGACAGCGTGAAGGCGGTTAGCATCGGCTCTGATGTCCCCAATCGGTCCCAGGGTGCCATTCCCGTCATCACAACGGCCGCCAGGATATACAGCGCGGTGCAGATGGTTAGGCTCATGACGATGGCGAAAGGCATATCGCGTTGCGGATTATACGCCTCTTCGGCGGCCGTCGAGACGGCATCGAATCCGATGTAGCTAAAGAAAATAATCGCTGCTGCCGCGCTGATACCCTCGAAGCCGTTGGGTGCAAAGCCGCCATGGGAAACGTAGTTGTGGGGGTCGATGAAGATCGCGCCTACAGCGATGAAAAACAGCACGATGCCGACCTTCACCAATACCATAATCGAATTGGTCGTCGCCGACGTCTCGATACCGTGGACCAGAATAGCAGTGAGCAAAGCAACGATGCCGAGCGCAGGCAAGTTGATGATCAGCGGGATCCCGAACGCATGAGGCGCTTCCGTTAAGGCGCTGGCGGCGTACACGATAGAGGGATTAGCGATTCCTTGTGCGAGGCTTGCGGCCGCCTCGTGGGCACTCCGGTAGTCAATACCCAGCCAAGGCGGAATATGCCATCCGAAATTGCCGAGGAACTCCCGAAAATACCCCGACCACGAGATGGCCACGGCGATGTTGCCTACCGCGTACTCCAGGATGAGATCCCAACCGATGATCCAAGCGACCAGTTCTCCGAGCGATGCATAGGCATAGGTATATGCCGATCCCGTGATGGGCACCATCGCAGCAAACTCTGCGTAACACAGTGCGGCGAAGCCGCATGTTACAGCGGTGAGAAGAAATGAAATCACAATCGCGGGCCCAGCGCCGGGCCGGACAGCATCGCCCGCGATTGCGCTGCCTGTGGCGGCGAATATCCCGGCGCCGATGATGGCGCCGATCCCTAGCGCGGTGAGATGCCACCTGCCTAAGCCGCGCCGCAGTTGCGGCTTGTGGGTCTGTGTTTCGCTCAAGATCTGCCTGATAGGCTTGCGCGCGAACAACCCCTGAAGTGCCATCGTTGTTCTCTCTCGGAGGCTACTGTCTGGAGAATCCCGCGACGGAGATCACAGCGAAGGGCACATCGCCAAGCCCGCCCAAGCTACGCTCATCTCGGGTGCCGGATCATGCCACTCGGCCTTCGATCCGCGAACTCGTGCTCCAACCTGGCCATTGCTGGACATCATGTGGGCCAGTCAGTGGCCAGTGCGGGGGTTTGCGCTGCTGGCTCTGCTCGGACTGTCGCAATGGCGTTCGTCCGGACGACCGTGACATTCCGATTCGGCCACTTCAGGAGATGGCGCCAAACAACAGCCCAGCGCCCGCCGTCAACACCATCGCCAGCACACCCCAGAAGGTGACGCGCGCTGCGCCGCGCACGGGCGATGCGCCCGCTGCGTTCGCAGCCAGCGCGCCCATCCCAGCGAGTCCCAGCAATGAGACGGCGAAGATCGCGGGAATCACGCGGCTCCCCGCAGCCAGAAAGGCCGTGAGCAGCGGCAGCGCGGAACCCACCGCAAAGCTCCCTGCCGAAGCCAGGGCCGCACTGAGCGGCCGGGCAGTCATGACTTCCATCAAACCAAGTTCGTCACGGGCGTGTGCGTCCATAGCATCATGGCGCGTGAGCTGCTCAGCGACCTGCTGCGCCAGCGCCGGATCCAGCCCGCGCGCCTCGTAGATGCCCGCAAGCTCTGCCAATTCCATTTGTGGGCTTACTTCGAGTTCGTGCCGTTCGCGTGCGAGGTCCGCCCGCTCGCCATCGGCCTGCGAACTCACGGACACGTACTCGCCAGCCGCCATGGACATCGCGCCTGCCACCAGACCGGCGAAACCGGACACGAGCACATGGTCAGCCCCGCCCATGGAAAGTGTCCCGGCAGAGGCGACGCCCACCATCAGGCTGGCGGTAGACACCAGCCCATCATTCGCTCCCAGCACTGCTGCCCGCAACCAGCCGCCGCGTTTTCCCAAATGGTGCTCGGAGTGTCTTTTGCCCATCGTTCAGTGCCCTCCTGTCAGGCGTCGCGAGAATTGGACTGTTGCAGCAACCGCGTCATCAGCTCAATCTGCGTCTGCTGTTGTGCAACGATCGTCATCAGATGCTCCGAACGCATCGCATCCATCTTTTCGTGCAGGGCCATGATCTCGATCTCGGCCTTCAGATTCACCTCGTAGTCGTGGGCCGCCATCTGCCGGTCCTTCACCGCCAGACGGCTCTGGCTCATCATGATGATCGGCGCCTGGATGGCGGCGAGCATTGACAGAATCAGATTGAGAAAAATGTAGGGATAAGGATCGAAGGCGGTCTTGCCGAGGATTTCGGTATTGAGCACCGCCCAACCGAGCAGGAACAGGCCGAAGATCGTGATGAAGGTCCAGGACCCGCCGATTTGAGCCACGCGGTCCGCCATCCGCTCGCCGAAGGTGGCCTGCTCGTCTAGCTTGCGATTGGGGTCTTCGGTCAGCGTCTGGCGGCGCGCGGCGCGGTCGAGTGCCTTGCGTGTAGCGCTGTCGAGGTCGTCCGTTTTGCGCCCGAACCAGCGGGCCGCGGCCTCCAGGTAGTTCAGGGGTTTGGATCGATTCATGTGCGCTCTCTGAGTGAGGGGAACAACCCTGAGTTTAGTTGAAGCGCCGGTGCTTTGAAATCCGTCAGCACTGCCTACAGCCGGCGGCTGCGGCATTTTCATGTTGAACGCGAATGACGGGCGAAACAAACCGGCGGAGGGGATCCTCCGACGCGTGTCCTTGCCGCCGCTGGAGTCAGACGGGAAGATTGCGAAGTGGTTTTCCCTGTGGAGACGGATTTTCTAGCTTGCCAACTACCCAAAAGAGGCGGTTTGCAAGAACGAAGCATGCTTCCTTCAACCTAAGCAGACGCTGGAGTTTGCTTTCGTCGTTCTCGAAATCGAGATGAGGTTTTCCCAAAACCCACTCAACTCTGGAGCGCCCACGAAGTCCCAGCTTTTTTGATTCCACCCATACGGCCAGCAGCCCACATTCGACCGCAAGCACCAGCGCATCCTTGTTCGTTTCAAAAAGAGCACTGAGCCGAAGGGCAATGGTAGAGCGAAAGGAGATCACCCATCCTCTACAATCAATCGGTCTGAGGGCGCGCTTACCGCCCCGCGCTCGTGGTGGAAGTTGGTTGCCAACCCGCGCCCAACGCCTTGATGAGCGATACGCTCGCCGCGAGCTTTTGCCCGTTGAGTTGAACTACGCTCTGCTTGAGGGTCAACTCAGTGGCCTGAGCGATGATGACGTCGAGGTATTGTTCCACACCTGCCTTGTAGCGGTGTTTCGAGATGTCCAGCGTGCGCTGTGCCGAGGCCAGCGCGGCATTTTCCTCGTTGAGTTGCTGTGCGAGCAGTCGTTGTGCGGCAAGCTGATCCTCCACATCCTGAAAGGCCGTGAGCACCGTCTGCCGGTAGCTCGCGACCGTGCCATCGTAGGCCGCGCGAGCCGACGCAAGCTGTGCACGATTGCGCCCGCCCGTGAAGATCGGCAATTGCAGCGTCGGTCCGATGGCCCACAGATGGCTGGGCCAGGTGAACAAATCGCTGGCGCTGACAGATTCAAAACCCCCCGAGCCGATGAGCAACACGCGCGGATAAAACGCCGCCTTGGCCACACCGATGTCTGCGTTGGCGGCGGCCATGCGGCGCTCAGCGGCAGAAATGTCCGGACGGCTCTCCAGCCATTCGCTTGGCACGGCGACGGGAATCGCCGGCAGGTTCGTTGAAGCAACCGTGTTCGGGGCGAGCGCGAATGTTGTCGCCACCTGACCGCACAGCACAGCGAGGGCGTGACGCAATTGTGCGCGTTGCAGATCCACCGCCGGGATTTGCGCTCTCGTGCTCTTGAGCTGGGTCTCGGCCTGCGAAACGTCGAGGCCGCTGGCGATGCCCCCCTCGTGGCGATATTGCGTCAATTCGAGCGCCCGTTGGTAAGCGGCGACGGCTTGGGTGAACAAATCCGATTGCGCGTCGAGCGCGCGTAACGTGAAGTAATCAATCGCCACCTGGGCCTGCACGGAAAGTTTCGCGGATTCGAGATCATCGGCGGACGCGGTGAATGTGGCGCGCGCGCCTTCGACTTCGCGGCGAATGCGTCCCCACAAATCCAGTTCCCAACTTGCATCCCCGAAGACGGTGAATATGTCGAACGTGGTGCTCTTCCCGGTCGCGGCGCTGGTGGGCGAGGCGTTCGCGCTGGTGCGCTGACGGGTTGCGGAAGACGGACTGGAAATCTGTGGGAAGAAATCCGCCCGTGCGACGCTCACTGAGGCGCGGGCCTGCTCGTAGTTGGCGAGCGCGACGGCAATCTGCTGGTTGTTCGTGGCGGCGAGCGTTTCCAGCCGATTCAACTCCGGGTCGCCGTAAAGCTCCCACCACGCGCCGCGCGGCACGTGCGCAGACGGCTCGGCAGTTTTCCAATCGCCGACGTTGGTGATGGCTGCGTCCCCGAACGCAGCGGGCATGGGGTTCGCAGCCAGCGCAGATGGGCGATGGTAATCCGGTCCGACGGCGCAACCAGCAAACAGCGCACTCACAAGCAGTGAAGGAATTCCGAACCGACACGTGCCGTTCGCGATTGAATAGTTGCTTTTCATACGCCGGTCTCCACTGTTGGTGCTGCCACAGGCGGTGGCGGTTCGACACGGGTCAGGGCACAGGCGGCGAGCAGCAGGCTGGCCGTCAGTGGCAACAAAGCACGTTGGATGGAAAGTTCATGGAGGACCTACGCGGGCGCAAGCTCGGAGAAAGCGCTGCGCCGGGCCTTGCGCCAGCGCAAGCGATCCATCAGCACGAACACCACCGGCGTGGTGTAGAGCGTCAGCAACTGGCTCAGGATCAGCCCGCCGACGATGGCGATGCCCAGCGGCTGGCGCAGCTCGGCGCCCTCGCCGGTGCCGAGCGCAAGCGGCACCGCCCCAAAGATCGCCGCCACGGTCGTCATCAGGATGGGGCGGAGGCGCAGATTGGCAGCCTGGTAGATCGCCGCGCCGGCGCGGGCGTGACCGGCGCGCTGCCGGGCAATGGCGAAGTCAATCATCATGATCGCGTTTTTCTTGACGATACCGATCAAGAGAATCACGCCGAGCAGGGCGATGATCGAGAAATCGGTCTTGAACAGCATCAGCGCCAGCAGCGCGCCGACGCCCGCCGAAGGCAGCGTCGAGAGGATGGTGACGGGATGGATCAGGCTCTCGTAAAGCATTCCGAGCACCAGGTAGATGGTGACGAGGGCCGCGAGGATCAGCAATGGTTGCGAGTCGAGTGACTGCTGGAAGGCGTGGGCGGTACCCTGAAAACTGCCGCGCACCGACACCGGCAGGCCCAGCTCGGCCATCGCGTTGTCGATGGCCTCGGTGGCCTGCGACAGCGACACCCCCGGCGGCAGGTTGAAGCTGATGGTGGAGGCCGGCGTGCCGCTCTGGTGGTTGACCGCGAGCGGCGTGCTGGTGGTCTCCACCCGTGCAAAGGCCGCAAGCGGCACCTGCGCGCCCGCTGTGCTGGTGAGGTAGAGCCGCTTGAGCGTCTCCGGGCCTTGCAGGAACTCAGGGGCCAGCTCCATCACCACCCGGTACTGATTGAGCGGGTTGTAGATCACACCCACCTGGCGCTGGCCGAAGGCGTCGTTCAGGGTGGTGTCGAGGTTGCTCACCGTCACGCCCAGGCGCGCGGCAGCGTCGCGGTCGATCACTAGCGAGGTCTGCAGGCCGGTGTCCTGCTGGTCGGTGCTGACGTCAGTCAGCTCGGGAAGGAGCGACAGCGCGTTGCGCACGCGCGGCTCCCAGCTGCGCAGGGTGTCGGGTTCGTCGGCCTGTAGCGTGTATTGGTATTGGGCGTCGGCCTGCCGGCCGCCGACGCGGATGTCCTGCACCGGCACCAGGGTCAGGTTCGCACCCGGCTCGTGCGCAAGCTCGGCGCGCAGGCGCGCCACCACAACATCCGCGGAAACCTTGCGTTCGGCCAGCGGCTTGAGGCTGATGTGGAAATTGGCCGAATTACGCTGGCCGCCGCCAGTAAAGCCACTGACGGCAGCCACCGCCGGGTCGGCCTGGACAATGGCCATGAACTTGTCCAGCCGCTCGCGCATCCGCTGGAACGAACTGCCCTGGTCGGCCTGCACGCTGCCCATCAGCACCCCGGTGTCCTCTTGCGGGAAGAAGGTCTTCGGAATCGTCGCGTAGAGGGTTACGTTCAACGCCACCACCGCCAGTAGTGCCGCGATGGTCACCGGCTGGTGGCGCAGCGTCCACATCAGCGAGCGGCGATAACCGCGCATTACGGCGCGGTTCGCGCGGGTAAGTGCCCGCGCCAGACGGCCCCTTGCAACCTGTTCTGTGCGCTGCTTCAGGAGCGTAGCCGCCATCATCGGCGTGGTGGTCAGCGACACCAGCATGGAGATCAGGATGGCCACCGACAACACCACCGCGAACTCGCGGAACAACCGCCCGACGATGCCGCCCATCAGCAGAATCGGGATGAACACCGCCACCAGCGACAGGCTGATGGACACCACCGTGAAGCCGATCTCGCGTGCGCCCTTGAGCGCCGCCTCGCGCGGGGAGAGGCCCTGCTCGATGTGGCGGCTGATGTTCTCCGACACCACGATGGCGTCGTCCACCACGAACCCGGCGGCCACCGTCAGCGCCATCGCCGAGAGATTGTCCAGGCTGTAGCCGCACAGATGCATCACGCCGAGCGTTCCGGCCAGCGACACCGGCACGGCGATGGCCGGCAGCAGCGTCGCGCGCCAACTGCGCAGGAACAGCACCACCACCAGGATCACGAGGCCCACCGAGATCGCCAGCGCGTGTTCGACCTCGCGCAGCGAGGCGCGGATGGTGGGCGTGCGGTCGCTGATGACGGCGAGGTCAATTGCCTGCGGAATCGATGCCTGCAAGCGCGGCAGCAGTGCGCGCACACGCTGCACGGTTTCGATGACGTTGGCGCCCGGCTGCTTCTGCACCAGCAGCACGATGGCGGGTTCGCCGTTGGAGACGCCGTAGTTGCGCACGTTCTCGACCGAGTCGCTCACTTTGGCCACATCGCGCAGCCGCACCGCCGCGCCGTCGCGGTAACTGAGAAGCACCGGCGCGTATTCGGCGGCGCTGTGCGCCTGGTCGTTGGAACCGATCTGCCAGCTGCGGCCGTTCTGTTCCAACGAACCCTTGGGCCGGTTGGCGTTGGTGGCCGTCAGCGCCACCCGAATGTTGTCCAGCGCGATGCCGTTGCTTGCCAGCTTGTCGGGGTTCAGCTCCACCCGCACCGCCGGCAGTGCACCGCCGCCGACCGTGACCTGGCCCACGCCTTCCACCTGCGACAGCCGCTGCGCCAGCACGGTGGATGCGGCGTCGTACATCTGGCCGCGCGTCAAGGTGACCGAGGTGAGCGAGAGGATCATGATCGGCGCATCGGCCGGATTGACCTTGCGGTAGGTCGGGTTGCTCGGCAGCCCGCTGGGCAGCAGCGTGCGCGCGGCGTTGATCGCGGCCTGCACATCGCGCGCCGCGCCGTTGATGTCGCGGCTCAGATCGAACTGCAAGGTGATGCTGGTCGAGCCCAGCGAAGAGCGCGAGGTGATCTCGTTGACGCCGGCGATGCTGCCCAACGCCCGCTCCAGCGGCGCGGACACCGTTGCCGCCATCGTGTCGGGACTGGCGCCGGGCAGCGAGGCGCTGACCGAGATGGTCGGGAAGTCCACCTGCGGCAGCGACGCGATCGGCAGCAACTGGTAGCCGAGCGCGCCGGCCAGCGCCACGCCGAGCGTGATCAGCGTGGTGGCCACCGGCCGGGCGATGAAGGGCGCCGAGATGTTCATGCCGCGCCTTCCCCAGCCGTGCGAATCACCGCACGCCGTTCACGCCGGGCGTTGAGCCGCTGCGCCTGTTGCGCGAAGCCGAGGTAGATCACGGGCGTGGTGAACAGGGTCAGCAGTTGACTGACGATCAGGCCGCCGACCATGGTCACGCCCAGCGGATGGCGCAACTCGTGGCCCACGCCGGTGCCGAGCATCAAGGGCAAGGCGCTGAACAGCGCGGCCATCGTCGTCATCAGGATCGGCCTGAAGCGCAGCAGGCAGGCTTGGTGGATCGCCTCACGCGGCGGCAGTCCCTGCTCGCGTTCGGCATAGAGCGCGAAGTCAATCATCATGATCGCGTTCTTCTTGACGATGCCGATCAAGAGCACGATGCCGATGATGCCGACCACGCCCAGGTCTTGACCCGCCACCAGTAGCGCTAGCAGCGCGCCCAGGCCCGCCGACGGCAGCGTGGAGAGGATGGTGATCGGGTGGATGTAGCTCTCGTAGAGCACGCCCAACACGATGTACATCGTGACCACCGCCGCCACGATCAGCAGTAGCGTGCTGGACAGGGAGGCGCGAAAGGCCTCGGCCGCGCCCTGGAAGCTGGTCTCCAAGCTGGGCGGCAGATCGAGCTTGGCCTCCTCGGCCTTGATCGCATGCACGGCGTGGCCCAGCGCAGCGCCGGGGGCCAGGTTGAACGACACGGTGGCCGACGGGAACTGCGCCACATGGTTGATCGCCAGCGCCGTCGGCCGCTCGACGATTTGCGCCACCGAGGCCAGCGGCACCTGCACCGTGGTAGCAACGCCGTTGGCGGCGGTCGTGCTGCCGGGCACATACAGGCCTTCGAGCGCGCGCGGGCCGCGCCGGCCCCCTGCTGCCGCCTCCAGCACCACGCGGTATTGGCTGGCTTGCGTGTAGATGGTTGAGATCAGCCGCTGGCCGAAGGCGTTGTAGAGCACGGTGTCGATCGCCGCGACGGTGACTCCCAGCCGTCCAGCGGCCTCGCGGTCAATCTGCACATAGGCTTGCAGGCCCTCGTCCTGCAGGTCGCTGGCAACGTCGGCCAGCTCCGGCAACGTCTTCAAACGTTCCAGCAGCCGGTTCGTCGCGGTAGCCAGATCGTCCGGGCGGGGTGAGGTGAGCAGGAACTGGTACTGCGTCTTCGACACGCGATCTTCGATGGTCAGGTCCTGCACCGGCTGCATGTAGGCGGTGATGCCCGGAACATGCGCGGTCGCCTCGGCGAGACGGCGGATGATTTCCGATGCCGACGCATCGCGCTCGGCGAAAGGCTGGAGCGTGATCTGCATGCGCCCGGTGTTGAGCGTGGGGTTGGCACCGTCCACGCCGATGAAGGACACGAGGTGGTCAACGTCCGGATCCTTGAGAATGGCGTCGGCCAGCGCCTGCTGGCGCCTGGACATGGCATCGAACGAGGTGGTCTGCGTGGCCTCGGTGATGACCTGGATCAGCCCGGTGTCCTGCAAGGGAAAGAAGCCCTTGGGCACCGCCAGGTAGAGCACCCCGGTCAGTCCCAGCGTGACGGCAAAAACCAGCAGCGTCGCGCGCGGCCGGTCCAGCACCCAGTCGAGAGCGCGGCCGTAGGACGCGATCAGCCGTTCGAACGCGCGGCCGATCCAGGCGCCCAGGCGCGTCTGGCGGCGCTCGCGCTCCGGGCGCAGCAGCCGCGCGCTCATCATCGGTGTTAGCGTCAGCGAGACGAAGGCCGAGATCAGGATCGCCACCGCCAGCGTGATGGCGAACTCGTGGAACAGCCGGCCTACCACATCGCCCATGAACAGCAGCGGGATCAGCACCGCGATCAGCGACACCGTCAGCGAGATGATGGTGAAGCCGATCTGCTGGCTGCCCTTCAGTGCGGCCTGAATCGACGAATCGCCTTTCTCGACATAGCGCGCGATGTTCTCGATCATCACGATGGCGTCGTCCACCACGAAGCCGGTGGAGATGGTCAGCGCCATCAGCGTCAGGTTGTTGATCGAAAATCCCGCCAGGTAGATCACGCCAAAAGTGCCCACCAGCGACAGCGGCACCGCCACGCTCGGAATCACCGTGGCGCTGGCGCTGCGCAGGAACAAGAAGATCACCATGACCACCAGCGCCACCGCTAGCAGCAGCTCGAACTCGGTATCGTCTACCGAGGCGCGGATGGTGGTGGTGCGGTCGGCGATGATCTGCACGTCCACCGAGGCCGGCAGCCCCGCCTGCAGCTTGGGCAGCAGCGTCTTGACGCGATCCACGGTCTCGATGACGTTGGCGCCGGGCTGGCGCTGCACGTTGAGGATGACGCCGGGCGTGCGGTCGGACCAGGCGGCCAGACGTAGGTTCTCGGCGTCGTCAACGATCTGCGCGACATCCTTGAGCCGCAGCGGCTTGCCGTTGTTCCAGGCGACGATGAGATTCTGGTATTCGGCCGCCGACTTCAGCTGGTCGTTGGCGTCGAGGGTGGAGGCGCGCTGCGCGCCATCGAAGCTGCCCTTGGCCTGGTTGACGTTGGCCGCGACGATGGCGCTGCGCACATCGTCGAGCGCGAGGCCCAGCGAGGCGAGTTTTTGTGGATCGGCCTGGATGCGCACCGCCCGCCGCCGGCCACCGGCGATACTGATTAGGCCCACGCCGTCCACCTGCGAGAGCTTGGGCGCCAGCCGGTTCTCGGCCAGGTCATGCACCTGGATCACCGGCAGCGACGGCGAGGTGATCGCAATGGTCAGCACCGGCGCATCGGCCGGGTTGACCTTGGCATAGATCGGCGGCACGGGCAGGTCGCTGGGCAGCAGGTTGGCACCGGCATTGATGGCGGCCTGCACTTCCTGCTCGGCCACGTCCAGCGACAGGCCCAGCGAGAAGCGCAAGGTGATCAGCGAAGCGCCGCCGGAGCTGGTGCTGGTCATCTGGTCCAGGCCCGGCATCTGGCCGAACTGGCGCTCCAGCGGCGCGGTGACGGTGGTGGACATGACATCCGGGCTCGCCCCTGGATAAAGCGTGGTGACCTGGATGGTCGGGTAGTCCACTTCCGGCAGCGCCGAGAGCGGCAGCAGCCGGTAAGCCAGCAGCCCGGCCAACAGGATCGCCAGCATCAGCAGCGAGGTGGCGACCGGGCGCTCGATGAAGATGCGGGACGGGTTCATGGTGCGGTGCTCCGTTCGACAGTCAGTTCGATGTGGGGCCGCTGGGCTTGCCCAACTCCTCGCGGCGCTGCTGGAACCAGGCGCGGCGCTCCTCTGGCGTCATCGCTTTCAGCTCCCCGGCCATCTCCGGCGGCACGCGGTCGATCCAGTGCGGGTGTTCGCTTGGGGCGCTGTCGGGTGCGGCCGCGCGCTGCTGTGCATCGGTGGCGATCACCTCCACCTTGGCGCCCTCACGCAAGCGATCAACGCCGTCAATCACCACCGGTTGCCCGGCTTGCAGCGGGCCTTCGACGGCCACCCAGTCGCCGTCCACCGCGCCGGGCGCGACCACGCGCGTGCTCACCGAGTGGTCGGCCTTGACCACATAGACGTAGAAACCCTGCGCACCGCGCAACACGGCGGCCTGCGGCACCGCCAGCACATCCTTCAGCACGTCGAGTTGCAGCCGCACGCTCACCGTCTGGTTGGGAAACAGTGCGTCATCGTCATTGGCGAACAGCGCCTTGACCTTGATCGTGTCGGTGCTCGCATCAATCACGTTGTCCAGCGTCGCCACCTGGCCCACGGCCAGCCGCGTCTTGCCGCTGTTGTCCCAGGCCTCGACCGGCAGCGGCTCGCTGGCGTGCAACCGCGCGGTGATCTGCGGCACATGAGCCGCAGGGACGGCGAAGGTCAGCGCAATCGGCCGCGTCTGCGTGATGATGACGATGCCGTTGGCGTCGGTGGGCTGAACCACGTTGCCGAGGTCGGCCTGCTTCAGCCCCGCACGCCCGCTGATCGGCGCGGTCACGCGTGTGTAAGACAACTGCAGCCGCGCGCTGTCCACGGAAGCCTGGTCGAGCTTGACGGTACCATCGAGTTGCCGCATAAGCGCCTCTTGCGTGTCGAGTTGCTGCTTCGGGATCGCGTCCTTGGCGAGCAGATCCCGGTAGCGCACGAGATCGACCCGCGCGCCTTCCAGCTTCGCCATGTCACGCGCCAGCGCTCCCTCGGCCTGGCCCAGGCTGGCCTCGAAGGCGCGCGGGTCGATCTGCGCCAGCACCTCGCCGGCCTGGACCTGCTGGCCTTCCTTGAAGTTCAGACTTTGCAGCACGCCGCTGACCTGGGCGCGCACGATGGACGTGTTCGACGCGGCAATGCTGCCGATGGCGTCGACCGTCACTCGGATGTCCTGCCGCCGCGCGGCCTGCACGGATACCGGCTGTGTGCCCTTGGCACCACCGAAGCGACGCTGGTCCGAACTACCGCCCGGCTGAGCGGATGTCTGCGCCGCAGCACCGGTGGTGGCGTCCGGCGCGCGCGCCTTCCACAGCCAAAGGCCGCTGCCTCCAACCACCACCAGGGCAATCACCAATAACCACAGCATAGCCTGACGAACTCTCCGCGCTTGGCCCTTGAGTCAGGGTGCCGCGAATGTGGGCCGGATACGGTCGCTGGGGGTCTTACTCATGGGAATGGATGGGTGTGGTCCGCAGATAATATCTGATTGCGCATTTTCTTGCTCTTGCGGGAGCAGCTAGCCGTGCACGGATGCGGGTGTAGATGGAATTTCTTGGGCACCTCGTTCGCTGTATGATTGAGTTCGCTGCCTTGGGCCGCTTTCTTATCACGAACAGCCTAAATTTCTTAGCGCTTTGCATGAAGAGCCGCGCAACGCTTGTGGCGGAGAATCTCTTTCTTAGAAAGCAGCTCGCGTTCTATCAAGAACGCAAAGTGGTGCCGCGACGGTTTGACAATGCGTCGCGCTATCTCCTCGTACTGCTCTCGCGCTGCTTTGATTGGAAGGACGCCCTCGTCAATATCGCACCGAGGACCTTGATCGGGTGGCACCGCGCGGGGTTTCGACTGTTCTGGCGTCGGCCAGCACGGCTCCTGGAACCGCTCGCGGCTCGCGGGCTACAAGGTGATCTTCGTGCCCTTCCAGGCTGGTCGAACCAGCGGCCCACCGGAGGACTTCCTGACGGGTTTCATCGCCGACGAGGCGAAGTCCGAAGTGTACGGACGCCCCGTCGGGCTAGCTGTATTGCCGGACGGCTCGCTGCTCGTAGCGGACGACGGCGGAAACGTCGTCTGGCGGGTTACCTATGTTGGATCCGGCACGACGGCGTCACGCTCACGGCGGAGTACGATTTCCGGATAATCTCCTTACGATTGTTTTCCCGGCAAAATCTCCGAGTTCGATCCCGAACACGTTCTGCCAGGCCGGGCGCAGAAGCGCCGGCACCATGCTTAGAGTAATATGTGGCGAGCATCCCGCGCCGCGGAGGGTCCACAATGCTTGTCCACGTCAAGGCGTTTGTCGCCGGTTTCGTGTCCACCTTGCTGTTCCACCAGGGCCTGCTGCAGCTATTGTACGTGGGCGGTGCATTCCCGCGCGCCGCCTGGAGCCTGACGCCGGTGCCACCGCTCGGCGTGCCGGCAGTGATTTCACTGGCGTTCTGGGGCGGCCTCTGGGGAGTCGTGCTTTGGCTGATCGTGCGCAAGCATGTCGGCGCCCGGCGTTGGGGCTGGGCAGCGCTGTGGGGCGCGCTTCTGCCGAGCGCGGTGGCATTGTTCTTGGTGATGCCGTTAAAGGGAATGCAGGTGGCGGGCGGCTTCGACCCCAAGCTGATCGTCGGCGCATTGCTGCTCAACGCCGTCTGGGGTCTGGGCGTGGTGCTGCTCATGCGGCTGACCGGCCATAGCTAAGGCGCCCGCTCGCGTGGGGCCGGGTGCTGACCTTCGGTACTGCCTGCGCTGCGAGGTTCGAACCCCCGACCCCCTGATTTAGTCGCCGCGATGCGGATCCGGCGGTAGTCGGCGTACCAACTCCCGTCCCTGAACAACCGCGAGCGCAGCCCGTCTTCTACCGCGGCGATGATCTGAGCGCGTTTGCTAGCGGGCAGCGACTCAACAACATTATCCGCGAAGGTGAACAACCAGTTGCGAAGTCCAGCCCCACCGTCGTCGAGTTGCGTGGGCCGGTCAAAGTGCGACGCGAAAGTCACGCGAAAGCCTTGCGCCTCAAGAAGCGCCGCATGCTCGGCGATGCTCGGATAGTAGCGCGCGAACGGTTCTAGCCCAACGCGCTCGCCTGCCACTTCAATAGCTTCGCGCAGCGCCGCGCGAATCGCCTCGACGTTTCCTTTGCCGCCGAATTCTGCGACAAAACGGCCGCCCGGCTTCAGCGCTTGCCAGATGCAGCGCGCAACTGCAGTTTGGTCTAACATCCAGTGAATCGCCGCGTTCGAGAAGACGGCATCGAACGACTGGTCGAAATGAAAGTCGGCGCCGTCGCCGAGTTCGAAGCGAAGCTGCGGGAAAAGCGAGCGTGCTTGAGCGATCATCGACTCCGATTTGTCGAGCGCGATGACCTCAGCGCCCGCCTGAGCGATGAGGTTCGTCAGGTGGCCAGTCCCGCAGCCGAGGTCAAGGATTCGTTCTCCCGGCCGCGGGGCAAGTAACTCGACAACGCCGCGTCCGTACTTCCAGACGAAGTTTGCTTTGCTATCGTAGAGCGCGGTGTTCCACGGTTTGTCGGCTGGCGGTTGTTGGTTCGAACTCATGATGGAATTGGTAGATCCCTGTACTCCGGCCTCCTTCCTTGGTGCCGAATGACAAACTGCTCATGCACAGTCTGTATTACAATTCTGCCGGCATGGGCATAAGGATTGAAGAGGTCCACCATGGCTTGCCGCGGGACTTCATCGAAATAGCTCCCCAACAAGAACCGCAGGATTTTCAAGCGATTCTCCTCCGAATCCGGAAAGGCCAACTCATACTGTATATCCTGTTTGCGGTAAACCTCTCGCTGTTTGGCCAGGGTAACCTCAAGGTCTTCGGCCGTATGGAAAGGGACAGGCTTCCCCATCAGGGCGAAACAATAGTTCCAGAATTGAATCAATATGTTTCTCTGCCCGGCAATAGCCGTGAGGAAAAGGCCGGGGGTGGTTAAAGCGCGAAGGATGCCTGACAACACTTCATCGAGATTGGGGACATAGTAAAAAACATGATTTGCCAGCACTAGATCAAAGTGGGCGTCTAAGTAAGGCGGCAGTGCTGGCCAAGCCTGCACTGGATGGGCAGTGAAGGTTTGCAGTTGTTCGATGGCTTGTTCACGATACATCTCTTCCGGCTCCACCAGGGAGAGCCACAATCGCTCCTGAGGAAATCGAGCCCGGGCGAGAAATTGGGAGGAGAATCGTCCCGAGCCAGAACCGAAATCCAACATGCGAATTGGCCCACTCTCCGTCGCCAAAGCGTGCACGTGGGGCATGCAGGCGCGTAAATCCTCAGCGGCTTCCGTGGCATGCTCTTCAAAAAAGAGGTAATCATCACGGATTGGCCCAAAGTTCTTGCTGCTGGTCACGCTCATGAGCAAGACTCTATTCAAAGGTAGTCCTACGACAGCCTTTTAGTAACGAACCTATGCCTAAGGCTTTCGGCCAAGCCGCGCCCGCCACGAACGCCCGCAAGAGCGAGGACCGATCCCGGCTTGAGCCGGTGGTCAAAAGCAGGCTGGGACAGCCAGTGTAGCATACCGACCTAGGGACGGCGTTCGGAGCTATCTATTGCACCGCGACCGCTACCCGCAGGTTGTCAGGCCAAGCGGGGTGGCGCTGTCAATCGCCACCCGGGCGAAATCGGGGCTCACAGAGCCTGAAACCACAAACCGCGGCAGCGCGCATCAGGGAGCGTAGCTAACCGCAGGTCGTCGTTCAGCGCCCCGTCTAATGGGGTTACCCGTGCGGGAAACGAATCGAGGCTAGGGCTAACCACTGTGGTTGGCCGTTTGCGCGGGTTTGTAGGCACTCGCGAGGGTTCCTGCGGACTTTGGATGTCGATGTTGTAAGGAAGAGTTTTTTTGTAGCGCAAACCCAACACTTTATATGGCTGTAGGCCGTTGAATAAGTGTAACGGCCGCGATGAAGACAATCATGGTTCACAACCACCTCAAGCACCGCAGTCGCGCCACTGCGGGCTGAAACTGCTGTCGTCCTTAGTAATTACGCGGAGAGACCATCAACAATCGGGTTGTTGTGTCTCAGCTACATTTTTGATATACTTTGTCGTACATATGCAACGTTAAGACGGCTTAAACCTTCAACGCGGAATTATTTGTTCGGAACCCGTGAGACCCGTTAGCCCCTTTTGGATATGAGGGTAGCTGGGACAATCATCCAGCACACAGACCGTGACGAGGGAAAATTGAAACGGAGGTGATCGCATGAACGCGTTAACCGCTCGGCGGCAGGTGGAACCGACTCCAGCTGAGCTTGCACGACTTCTCAGTCACCGGTTCGGTGACGGGACTATTTATTTGCCCCCCGGCATGCCCAGAGAAGTATTTTCTCTGGCGACCCATCTTGGCTACATCAGTGAGGATGGATACCTGACACGCAAGGGCAGAGACTTGCTCTCCCAGTACCAGGTGGATTGAACACCCTCAAGGTCAGGTCTCCAGCGACGAGGTTGAAGGAGTCAATACCAAGGCCAAACTGACCACCAGAAAAGCCTTCGGCTTTCGAACCTATCATGCGCTGGAAGTGGCTTTGTATCATACCCTTGGCGCTCTACCCGAACCGCAGTTCACCCATAGATTCTGCTGAGGAGCCAACGATCTTTGGTTAGGACTTAACGTTGCCTTGTTTGATCGGTAACCGAGTGGGATCCTACTGTAAGTTAACAACCGCACCCGTATCGGTGGGACATCGAAGCTAGCCGATCAGCTTTTTATCCAGCAGGAGGTTAAGCGCGAACCTCACGCCGAAGCCGGTGATATCACTCGGCACATGCGCCAGGCCGCCCTTGTGCGTTCCGCTGGAGAGATCCACGTGGATCCAGGGGATATCGTGTTTCACAAAGCGCTGTAGAAAGCGCGCCGCGACGATGTGATCGGCGATGCCTTCTTCATGGCATTGCTTGGTATCCGCCACGGTGCTTTCTAGGAATTCGTCATAGTCTTTATCAGCCGGAAACGGCCATACACGCTCACCGCTGTCGCTTCCGGCCGCGATTAAGGCCGGCAGATACTCGGGCCGATTGGTAAACACGCCGCTGTACGCATTCCCGAGCGCGCGCTTACACGATCCGGTCAAGGTCGCAAAATCAATTATCAAGGCCGGCTTTTCGCCCGAGGCTAGCGCGAGCGTATCCGCCAATACCATGCGTCCTTCGGCGTCCGTGTTGATGACCTCGATGGTGGTTCCGTCCGAGGCCGTCACCACATCATTGGGTTTATACGCGCGCGGTCCGATGTGGTTGGTCGCCAGCGCCATCCAGCAGTGCACCGGGAAGGGGACCTGCAAGCGCGTGAAGGCGAGCAAGGTCCCGAGCGCCACCGCACTGCCTTGCATATCCTTGTGCATGCCGAGCATGAAGCTCGCGGGTTTGAGATTCACGCCCCCAGTGTCAAAACAGATCCCCTTCCCGACCAGCGTGACACCGCCCCGTTCGCGCTTGCGGGTCGGGTGATATTGGAGGTGGACAATGCCGGCGTCCGGTTCGGGACTCCCTTGGGCCACGGCCAAGAAGGCACCGGCTTTTTTTCTCATGAGCGCTCGACTGTCCAGGAATTCCATCCTCCAGCCGTTTTCCTTGGCGAGCACCGCTACCCGTTTGCGATAGAGGCGCGGTGTCAACGCATTAGGCGGAAGACCGGTGAGGTAGCGGGCAAGATTATTACCTTCGGCCTCCGCGAAGGTCCTCTCAAACCCATCGTTTGGCTCGGCACCGTACAGGCGTACGCGTTTGAGCGCTTGCCGCTCCTGCCGCGAACGCTCGTAGCGAGGCATCTCCGCGATCGCCGCCAGCACGGCCGCCAGCAGCGCCTCGGCCATGCGTGTGGCCTCTGCGCCATGAAATCCCGCGATGACGATACCGATCTCGGCCGGCCTGCTACGTAACGGGTCGGCCACCAATCGACGTGCGAGCGTCAGTAGATCGAAAGCGGCCGTCTTATCCCCGGCGCCCGCGATACATAGTTGAGATGCAATACCGTTCGGTAGAGTCAAGACCACGGGCGCGCGATCCCGCTGCGGCTTTTCGGTTCGGCGGCATACACGCAGGATAAAATCACCGTATGGCAGCGTCTTGCAGGCTTGCTCGAATTCCGCGGCCGGAAGCAGCGCGATCCAATGCTCTAGCGCATCGAGGGCCGTTTTACCGGGAAGTGTCTTATGTTGTTTGAGCTTAAGCGGGAACGGCATAGCCCTAAGTATACTTGAAGCGGATCCCGCTGTGCGCCTGGTAACACCGCCGAGCGGTGCACTAAGATCATGCATGAAGCCGAGAGAATCATATGGAAAATCACCCCGACCCGGACCCCCAAGAGACCCAAGAGTGGATCGAATCCCTCGAGGCCGTCATCGAGCGCGAGGGCGCCGGGCGGGCCCACTTTCTGCTGGAGAAGCTGGTCGAGAAAGCGCGCCGCTCGGGAGCCTATCTCCCTTATTCTGCCAACACCGCGTATCTAAACACCATCCCACCCTCGAAGGAGGAACGCTCGCCGGGGGATGCGGCGATCGAATGGCGGATCCGATCCATCATCCGCTGGAACGCGATGGCGATGGTGGTACAAGCGAACCGAGACAACCCCGGGATTGGCGGCCACATCGCAAGCTTCGCCTCCTGCGCCACGCTGTATGATGTGGGGTTTAATCATTTCTTTCGCGCGCCGAGCCCCCACCACGGCGGGGATCTCGTTTATTTTCAGGGTCATTCGGCGCCCGGCCTCTATGCGCGCGCCTTCGTCGAAGGCAGGCTCAGTGAGGAGCAATTGCGCTACTTCCGCCGCGAGATCGCTGGGAAGGGCCTCTCATCCTATCCTCACCCGCGGCTGATGCCGGACTTCTGGCAATTCCCAACCGTCTCCATGGGGCTCACGCCCATCATGGCCATCTATCAAGCCCGCTTCATGCGCTACCTTCACGATCGCGGGCTGGTTGACGGAAGCGATCGTAAAGTCTGGGCTTTCATCGGCGATGGCGAGATGGATGAGCCGGAATCCTTGGGCGCGATCAGCCTCGGCGCGCGCGAGCGGCTCGACAATCTCATCTTCGTCATCAACTGCAATCTACAGCGGCTCGACGGCCCAGTGCGCGGAAACGGCAAGATCATTCAAGAGCTCGAAGCGGTTTTTCGCGGCGCCGGTTGGAACGTCATCAAGGTGATCTGGGGCTCGTACTGGGATCCGCTCATCGCGCGCGACACCGGCGGTCTTCTACTCAAGCGGATGGAGGAGTGCGTGGACGGCGACTACCAGGCCTACGCCGCCAAGGGCGGCGATTATGTACGCGCGCATTTCTTCGGCAAGTATCCGGAGCTCAAGGCGCTGGTCGCGAATATGAGCGATGCGGATCTGTGGCGCCTCAACCGCGGCGGTCACGACCCCCATAGGGTCTACGCCGCCTACGCGCAGGCGGTCAAGCACAGCGGCCAGCCGACCGTGATCCTGGCCAAGACGATCAAGGGTTACGGCATGGGCGAGTCGGGCGAGGGACAGAATTTCACCCACCAGCAGAAGAAGATGGGCGAGGAGGCGCTCAAAGGCTTCCGGGACCGCTTCAATATCCCAATTTCGGATGAAGCCATCGCCGTGGCTCCCTTCTATCGACCGCCCGAAGACGGCCCCGAGCGGCGCTATCTCGCGGAGCGCCGCCACGCCCTCGGCGGGGATCTCCCCCAGCGCAGGCGCGCGGCCCCGCCACTTCAGTTTCCGGAACCGCGTCCCTTCGAGCCTCTGCTCAAGGGGACCGAGGGACGAGAGAGCTCCACGACCATGGTCTTCGTGCGCCTGTTGACCGCTTTGATCAAAGATCCAGCGATTGGCCGGCACCTCGTTCCCATCGTGGCCGATGAAGCGCGCACCTTCGGCATGGAAGGCATGTTCCGCCAGTTCGGTATTTACTCCTCCGTAGGCCAGCTCTACAAACCCGTGGACCACGGTCAATTGCTGTATTACCGTGAAGACAGCAAAGGGCAAATCCTCGAAGAAGGTATCACCGAGGCGGGATCGATTTCGTCTTGGATCGCCGCGGGGACCTCATACAGCAACCACGGCGTGCAGATGGTTCCTTTCTTTATCTTTTACTCCATGTTCGGATTTCAACGCATCGGTGATCTATTGTGGGCCGCGGGCGATAGCCGCGCGCGCGGGTTTCTCATCGGCGGGACTTCGGGGCGCACCACCTTGGCCGGGGAAGGCCTTCAGCACCAGGATGGACATAGCCATCTGCTCGCGGCCAGTCTGCCAAGCTGCGTCGGTTACGATCCGACCTTCGCGTTCGAGATCGCGCTCATCGTGCAAGAAGGGTTGCGGCGCATGGTTGAGTTGCAGGAGGACATCTTCTACTACCTCACCGTGACCAACGAGAACTACGCTCACCCCAGGAAACCCGAGGGCAGCGAGGAAGGCGTGCTGCGCGGCATGTACCGGTTTAAGGATACCGGCACTGGGGGCAAGGTCCAACTCCTGGGCTCGGGCGCCATCCTCCATGAAGTCCTCGCTGCCGCCCGGCTGCTCGAACAGGATTTCAACATCGGCTCCGATGTGTGGAGTGTGACCAGCTTTACCGAGTTGCGGCGCGAGGGCCTCGAGTGCGAGCGCTGGAATCGACACCATCCGCAGGCCGCGCCCAAGGTGAGCTATGTCAGCGCCTGCCTGAATGAACGATCGGGTCCGGTGATCGCGGCGAGCGACTACATGAAAGCCTACGCCGACCAGATCCGCTGCTTCGTGCCTCGGCGTTACGTCGTGCTCGGCACCGACGGTTACGGCCGCAGCGATACACGCGCGGAGCTGCGGGAGTTTTTCGAGATCAGCCGTTACTACATCGCCCTCGCGGCGCTCAAGACCTTGGCCGATGAAGGCGGCGTGCCGCATGGCATCGTCATCGAGGCCTTGCGGAAATACGGCCTTGACCCCGAGAAACCGAGTCCCGTCAAGGCCTAAGAGTTTGTGAAAAAACCGTCGCGAGCGCAGGGAGGTCGCGCTGCATCCTTGTATCTTGGTTTTTTATGGATTTTGTTATTTCGTTGTTTGTAATGGACGTGGTAGACCGTTGCGTCCTTGGGACTCTGATCCCGCCGCCGAGCAGGAGCGTTTCGCCGGGAGCGAAACGGAGCGCGAGCCCCGCAGAGGCGAGTCCCATGGATGGGACGAGCAACCGGAGTGTATATTGAAATACATGAGGATTCCGAGTACCGCCGGAACGCGAGATCCCAAGCGTAGTAGGTTTTTCACAACCTCTAAGCCGCACCGTAGTAGCGCTCACGCATCCGTTCGCAATAGGCGATGACATTCTCCTCAGATAAGGTATAGTCCTTGAGAGGCGATGCGATCGGCGGAGCGATGATATTGGCGAGGGTCGCATAGGCCGCGGCATCGATCGAGGTCGGTACCGCGCCGAGGAGAAACGGTTTGTCTCCTAAGCAGGCGGCGATCGCCGCGAGATCCTCTATGCCAAGGCGATAGATCTCCTCGGGCCGGTGACGGCCCACGCCTTGCAGCCACAGCATGCGTTTGACCCTCCGTTGCGCGAGCCAGGGCACGGCCTCCCGCAGCACGGGAGGCAAGGTGCCAAAGAAGGCCGGTTTGATGACGCCCCACCCGCTAGAGTCGATCCAACGCGAATACACGATGGGCCAAAGCAGGCTCTCTTCGCACAGGCGCCGCAACAGGTGCGCTTCATCTTGCTGCGCGCGCGACAGACCCCCGTCGAGTGGGTTTCCGTAGCTCGCCTTTAAATAGTCGATGATGAAACCCGAGTCCGGGATCACCTTCTCCCCGTCGTTTATGTAAGGCAGTTTCTTCTTGGGGGCGTTCAAGGGAGATGCTTCCTCGATGACTTCGTAAGCAAGCCCCGTCATACGCAGATAGGTCTCGACCTTCATGCAGAAGGGGCTGGGATTAGCAATCCCCCATTGGCGTTTGAATTGATGTAATCTAATCATCCGAAGCCAGTCCTCGTTAAGGAAGATGCCATGGTTTTTCGCGCACCTCTTGAAGCCTACACTGATAGCTTGAACATTTCAGCACAGAGGTCGATGTAGATATAGGATCTGACGGGAAAGGCCTGCTACGACGCCACAGTGCGTCGTCGGCAGACTGCTAAGCACGTGGGCGGATGAACCTGTTGCAGGCCGCCCGAGCCGGTAGCGCTTCCCTCTGGAGCGAAGCTGATGGTGGACTGGGCGTTGTCGATAACCTCGCCTCCGCGGATGTCCTCGGCGAGCCATGTGCCGCCGATCAAGGTCTGGCTCGATCCTTCGGGCTGCCGGGCGGTATCGGGCGAACAGCCTTTTGCCTCTTCGCCGAGTCGGGCGATGCTCGCATTGGATGCAGCCACGATGCGAACCGCCTTCAAGTCTGCCGGATAGTCTGGCCAGGAATGGTGCACCGTGGTGGGCGTAAGTACCTGGAGCACTGAATCGGTGGGCGCGTCCCCAACCAGGTTCAGATCATAGATCCCATCAGCAGGTGTGGCAGTGGTGGCGGGCTCCAACCTCACATTCGTGTATCCCGGAGTCTGGGCCGTTGCCGCCACACATATCGTGAGAGGGCCAGGCTTCCCGGGCCGATTGATCGCGACCGAATCCACCTGGTAGATCTTCGGTGGCGACGTTGCAGCAGGTTCGTTCTTGCTCGCCATTTCTTCGCTCGGCACTGTGCATCCCGACATGACGGCCAGCGACGCCAAAGCCATTGCAAGAAGCAACCTTCTCATGTGGAGTCCCTCACCCTGCAGGCGTTGCTACGCCCTTATTAATGCACAAGTGACAAGCCGAAGCAAAAGGCTTTGCTTGCGTGTCGGGTTGATCGCGCAAAGGCTGTCGTACGCGCGAGTAGCTCGCATCGAGACGGCAGGTCAGGTCTGCGAGACACCCGACTTCCGTTGTGCTGTGAGTCCGCGATCACTCGGCTACCAAGGCAGGCGCGTGCAGCCCGACAGGGCAGCGAGTTGTGCGCCGGGTCACGGGGCACCGGCACTGCAAGACGCCTCCTCGGCATGCAGGCGCAGAATCCGCCAGACCTCTCCCACGGTATGCGGATTGGCCTGACATGAGTGATTCGAGTGGACCACCAGCTCAGACTCGACGCCCTCGATATTTGCGCTCTTGTACTCGACGACGCCGTCGTTGCCGTCGTCGATCAGACCGTCGGTTTCCACCGCGATGATCGAGTGCGCCTTGATGCCGGGATCGATCGGAATGGTCGAGATCGTTTTGATGAACGGGTTGTTCGGCGACATGTTGTCGATGCTAGTCGGGATGCGTTCGAGCGTGAGGTACGAGTCGCTCGCGTCGTTCACCCGAATCAGCTCGGCGCCGAGCTCGAGGACGTCCCCCGGCAGCGTGATGAGTCGTTCCGCCAGGCGGAGAATGATCTGCGGCCCGGCGAGGTAGCTGCCGCGGTGCGGCGTGGCGACGAAGATGACGCGCTTGACGAAGGGGAGGGGCTCGATGAACAGCGCGTCGCGCACGATACTGCACGTCGCGTCGGAGAGATTCACCTCATCGAACGGCTTGGAGTTGATGTTCTCCCAGAACTTGTTTCCGGAATCGATGGCGGTCATCTTCGTCAACAACCCTCCCTGGCTGTGCCCGATAACGACCATGTCGCGCAGACACTTGTCGGTTCCGCTCGGGTCGAGATTCTTCACCGCGTCCTGCAGCGATCGGCGCAGGATCATCGCCGAATAGGCGATGGGGTTGCCGGAGTCATAGGTGAAGAACCAGAACTCGAAGCGCTTGCTGATCTCCGTGTCAGAGCGGAGGTCGTTGACCATGTCGGCCCAGCGCGCCGGGCTCGAGCCGGTGCCGTGGACGAAGACGACCGGGATCCGTCCGGGCCGATGCGGTGACCGCGCGAACAGCCGGCTGTCGCGGGAGACGTTCAGCATCTTGCCGAGCAGGCCTTGCAGCTCCAGCTCCCAGAAGTGCGATTCGGCCAGCGCCATTGCCAGCGCCGCGCTGGGTTCCGATTCGAGCGGCACCACCTGTCCGCCCAGGGTCACGGTGTCGGTCTCGATTTCGGTGTACAGATCGAGCGTTGCGTTCAGCTCGGAACCCCGCAGCAGCGGCGGTTCGAAGCGCAGGACGGCGGTTCCCGGCACGCGCACGTCGGGCGAGATGAAGTCGGCGAGCGGTTGACTCGGATTGATCGGTTCGGTGCGCGCCGCCAGCGGCGCGCCGACGCCGCCGCGGCGGTAGCGGTTCTGCAGTCCGCGTACGGCGAGCTCGGCCGAAGGTATGAGATCGACCAGCTTGCGCTTGCCCCAGATCAGCTCGGCGGGATCGAAGGCTACGGTCAACGTGCCGAACGGCAGCGGGAAGTGCCCGCCGCGCAGTTCGACGTGATCGCCGTCCTCCGATGCGAAGGCACGGGCGATGGCCATGTTGTAGATGTCGCAGGCGACGCGTACGCGCGGATCGATGCGGTCGACCTGATCCTCTTCGCGTTCGGGGAAAAGGAACGCGTAAGCATAGGCGGCAGCGGCGAAATAGTAGGGACGCTGCTCGGTCGCTTCGGCATGGTAGTAGGACAGTTCTGCCAGGGCGTAGGCCTCGCCCGGATCGAGCTCGCCGGTTGCTACCTCGTCGTGCAGCGCGCGCATCGCTGCCTCCGGGTCGTCGTCGAATCTCTCGGTGAGATCGTGGCGCCGCAGAGCGATCTGCGTCGGGCCGCTGAGATCGCCGCTCGACACGACACTACTGGTCAGAGAGCGGTTGACGTGTTGGGCATCCATCCGCGTCACGCCGACGGGGGCGGCGCAGGCGGAGAGGATGATGCAGACGAGCAGCAGCGCGGCGACGGTAACTCCCCTGTGGTCCCCCCTTGGTAAGGGGGGACGTGGCGTAGGTTCCCCGCTTTGAAAAAGAAAGGCCAGCGGAGATTTTTCAGCCTCGTTCGAACGAATCCCCCTCGATCCCCCTTTTTCAAAAGGGGAGGCCGGCGTCCCCAACCCTCGAATCATCATCGTTGATCTCCCTCCCGGCTATTACCCCAATCAAGCCGTCGTTCCGCGCTCAACCCAGCGACGAGCAGCTGGGCGCCGAGGCCGTTGACCAGAATACGGTAATCCCACGGCTGCGCCGCGCCGATGTGCTGGACGTTGAGGCGGATGCCGGTCGTGCAGTTGTCGAGCGCAGCATTGTAGAACTCGGGGTGCGCCGCCAGCCGGTTGGCGTTCAATCCGTTCGCAACGGGCGCCAACGTCGTCCTCATGTATCCAACATGCGAATAGGAATCTCAAAAACCCTTTTTCTTCTAAAGGGAAGATACGGCTGAACCTATTTGGCTGTCAAACACGGTTGGCGTTAACGGAATACCCATAGATTTTGCCGAGGAGCCAATCATTTCAGCGCGGCCGCATTAACACCCGCGCGCTGATCGGGTACATTGGGATCCATGACGGCTGAACGCGAAGTCCTGGTGCCCGATATCGGTGACTTCAAGGATATCGATGTCATCGAAATTTTGGTCAAACCGGGCGATTCAATCCAGGTGGAGACGCCGCTCATCACCATAGAGAGCGATAAGGCGGCCATGGAGGTCCCCTCTCCCTATGCCGGGGTCGTTAAAGACATCCGCGTCAAAGTCGGTGAAAAGGTATCGCAGGGATCGGCAATCCTGGTATTGAGTCCGGCGGACGATGCTCCGGCCCAGTACATCGCGGATGTCCCGGCGCCGGTGGCCTCACGCCCCAGCCCGGTGCCCAAGGAGGATCCACGCCCTGTCGCCGCAACGCGGGTACCGCCGGCCGGGCTTCCGCAAGGTGCGGAGACGGTCCGCGGTAGCCGTTCGGCCCGCTCCCATGCCAGTCCCTCCGTGCGGCGGGCTGCGCGCGAGCTGGGCGTCGATCTTGGGCTCGTCCAAGGCAGCGGTCCCAAGGGCCGGATCCTGAAAGAAGATGTTAAAGCCTTTACCCGCAAGGCGCTCTCCGGCGCTCACCCGGACGGAGCGGCCGGTGTGATGCCGGCGGTCACGACTGTGGATTTTTCTAAGTATGGCAAGACGGAATTGCGGCCGCTGTCGAAGGTCAAGCGCAGCACGGGACAAACCCTGCAACGCAGTTGGATCACCGTCCCGCAGGTCACGCAATTCGACGAGGCGGATATCACGGATCTTGAGGAGTTTCGCCGCTCGAAGCTGCAGGAAGCCGCGAAGCAAAATATCAAGTTGACCTATCTTGCCTTTCTCGTGAAAGCCGCGGTAGCCGCGCTTAAGCGCTTCCCCGAATTCAACGCCTCGCTCACAACCGATGGCGAGGCATTGGTCCTCAAAAAATACTTCCACATCGGCATGGCCGTCAACACCGATCAGGGCTTACTCGTGCCCGTCGTACGCGATGCCGATCAGAAGGGTCTGTTGCAATTGGCGGGAGAGCTTCAGGATCTCGGCGCGCGGGCGCGTGAGGGAAAACTCGACTTGCGCGAGCTTCAGGGCGGTTGCTTTACCATCTCGAGCTTAGGCGCCGTGGGCGGTACCGGCTTTACCCCGCTCGTGAGCTTCCCCGAAGTTGCGATCCTGGGGGTATCGCGCGCAACGATGAAACCGGTGTACGGCGATGGGGACTTTATACCGCGGCTCACCTTGCCGTTGTCGCTCTCATACGATCATCGCGTGATCGATGGTGTCGCCGCCGCGCAGTTTTGCCGCTATCTAAGCGAGGTGCTCTCTGATATCCGGGAGATCCTGCTATGACCGGCGCTCGGCAACGGTAGCAGATTCCAATCCTTGTACATCCTGGTGACTAATGGGCCACGGGATCTCGTTGACGACCAACACGCGATGAACAAGATAGCTTTTCTGTTCCCCGGACAGGGATCCCAATACACTGGCATGGGCAGGGATCTTTATGAGCACCATCCGGAAGTGCGAGCCCTGTTCGAGGAGGCGTCGGAAACCACGGCGATGAAGATGACAGATCTCTGCTTCAAAGGCCCTGACGAAGTGCTGAAGCGAACCGAGATGGCCCAGCCCGCGGTTGCTTTGGTGAACGCCGCATGCCTATGCGTTCTGAAGCAGCAAGGCATAGCGCCGCATGCGCTGGCAGGCCATAGTCTGGGTGAATACACGGCTTTATACGCGGCGGGAGCGATGGCCTTCGGGACCATGATGGATCTGGTAAGAAAAAGAGCGCTTTTCATGCAGGAAGCGGCCGAGAAAAACCCTGGGGGCATGGTGGCGGTCATCGGGTTGGAGGCTGAGAAGGTGACCACGATCTGCAAGGAGGCACTCGCGGCAGGCTACGTCGCCCCGGCAAATTTTAACTCCCCTCTTCAGACCATACTAACCGGCGAGGCTAGCGGGATCGAAAGGGCGGTGGAGCTTTTGAAGAAAGCCGGGGCGCGAATGGTTATCCCCCTCAAGGTGAGCGGTGCGTGGCACAGCAAGTTCATGGCCGCAGCCGGTGGAAGGATGAGAGCAGCTCTCGCGGACGCTGAAATCAAAAAGGCGGAACTACCGGTGGTGGCGAACGCGACCGCCCGGCGGGTCTCGGCCCCTGAGGAGATCCGGGAGGCGCTCGAGCGGCAGGTGTCCGCGCCGGTCCTCTGGAGTGCATCGATGAGAAGGCTTATCGACGACGGACTCACAAACTTCGTAGAGGTGGGGCCTCGAAAGGTGTTGAAGGGTCTGATGCGGGAGATCGCCACGCATGCCACGGTCTACAACGTGGAGAATACCGACACCTTGAATAAGTTTCTGGGGTTGGAAAAGGCGCCATAAGGGATGTCTTGGCAAGGCCCGCGGCCACGCCTTGGCGCCGAGAAAGCCGGGTGTTGGGGATTGACGCGATTCTTGCATTCGTGATTCGATCAGTAACGTCTTTCAAGCTCAAGCGAGATCCTCCGTAGAGCGTTACTCGCCGGGGGCAGCAAAGCGTTACGCGTCCATCGGACTATCTTTATATTAAGGAAATCGAAAACTATGCTTCGCTCCGTGCATCATACGAAATCATCGACGACCCTCCCCATGAGCGGCCTGAATCGTCTCCTCTCCGTCGGTCTCACCGCCGTCGGGGATGCATGCCGGGTAGCCCGGAGTGTACAAACCCGGCTGGAAACCACCCGCAAGATTCTAAAGAGCGACAAGAGCCCCGTCACGGTCGCCGATTTCGCGGTGCAGTCGATCGTGGCGCAGCGGCTGGTGGAGTCGTTGCCGGATACGCTCCTGGTGGGTGAAGAGAGCAGCGGGCTATTGCGATCGGACGCGGAGATGCGCGCTGCCGTGATTCACGCGGTACATGAGGTGTGGCCAGAGGCGCACGAGAGTGATGCGCTCGCGGCCATCGATCTCGGCAACCACGATGCCACTGCCTCGGCGTACTGGACCGTGGACCCCATCGACGGCACCAAGGGCTTCCTACGCCGCGGACAATACGCCGTCTCCCTCGCCTACATCGAAGCCGGCAAAGTGGTGGTGGGCGTGATGGGATGCCCGAATCTCTCGGCCGATTTCGACCGACCCTTCGATCAACCTGATCCGAGCGGCCTTATCTTCTCGGCCATCGCGGGCGGCGGCTGCTTCGTGCGTCCGGCGAGCGCCGCTCACTCACCCCCCCAACGCCTCGAGGCCAATGCCTACCAAGGAGCAATGCGGGTGTGCGAATCGGTCGAATCGGGGCATTCCAATCAGGGGGACGCGGCGCGAGTGATCGCCGCGCTCGGCGGCGGGGGCGCGGCCGCGCGGCTCGATAGCCAGTGCAAGTATAGTGTCGTCGCCCGGGGACAAGCCGATGCCTATCTGCGCTTGCCGACGCGCGGCGATTACGTTGAAAACATCTGGGACCATGCTGCGGGGATGTTAATCGCCGTCGAGGCCGGCGCGGTCGTCACCGACATCGACAACAAGCCCCTCGACTTCTCACAAGGGATGGCCCTCACGGCCAACCGCGGCATCGTTTGCGCCGCGCCACGGTTTCACGAGAGAATCGTCGCACAGATCCGGGCGTTGGGGATCTGATCTGCGGGGTCTACGCTTTGAGGGGTTTATAATGAACGCGATGGGGCTGATCCGCATCGCCGCCGAGCCGGCGATGCCGGTCCGCTTCATAGTCGGCATAGTTGCCTTCAAACCACATCACCTGGCTGTTGCCCTCGAAGGCCAAGATATGCGTCGCCACGCGGTCCAAGAACCAACGATCGTGCGAGATCACCACCGCGCAGCCCGGAAAATTCAGCAACGCCTGCTCTAGGGCCCGGAGCGTCTCGACATCGAGATCGTTGGTCGGTTCATCGAGGAGTAACACATTCGCGCCCTGGCGCAGGACTTTGGCGAGATGGACGCGATTGCGTTCGCCCCCGGAGAGCGTTCCTACCCGCTTTTGCTGATCCGCCCCCTTAAAATTGAACCTGGCCACGTACGATCGCGACTGACACTCGTAGCTACCGACGCGTAGGAGGTCTTGTCCATCGGAGATCTCCTCCCACACGGTTTTTTCGGCAGCCAACGCATCGCGGCTCTGGTCGACACAGGCGAGCACCACGGACTCACCCGTGCGGATCTCGCCTGCATCGGGCGCTTCCTGCCGGGTCAGCATCCGAAATAAGGTCGTCTTGCCGGCCCCATTCGGGCCGATGACGCCGACGATGCCTCCGGGAGGCAACTCAAAGCTCAGATCATCGATGAGCAGCCGATCCGCGTATGCCTTGCGTAAATGCGAGACCTCGATCACTAGATCCCCGAGCCGCGGACCCGGCGGGATATAGATCTCGTTGGTCTCGTTGCGGCGCTGATACTCCTGTGAAGCAAGCTCCTGAAAGCGTTGCAGGCGCGCCTTGCTTTTTGCGTGCCGTCCTTTCGGGTCGGTCCGCACCCATTCGAGCTCGAGCAGCATGGCCTTGCGGCGGCCTTCCGCTTGTTTCTCTTCGCGTTCGAGCCGCTGCTGTTTCTGTTCCAGCCACGAGGAATAGTTCCCTTGCCAGGGGATCCCATAACCCCGGTCGAGCTCCAAGATCCAGCCGGCGACATTGTCCAGAAAGTAACGGTCATGGGTCACCGCGATCACCGTTCCCGGATAGCCGGCAAGGTAGCGTTCGAGCCAGGCCACGGACTCCGCATCCAAATGGTTGGTGGGCTCATCGAGGAGCAGCATGTCGGGCTGCGAGAGCAGCAGCCGGCAAAGCGCGACTCTGCGCCGTTCCCCGCCGGAGAGCTGACCCACGTCGGCGTCCCAGGGCGGCAGCCTGAGCGCATCGGCGGCGATCTCAAGCGTGCGTTCGAGCTCCCAGGCGCCGGCCGTGTCGATCGCCTCTTGCAGCGTGGCCTGCTTTTCGAGCAGCCGGTTCATCTCCTCATCGCTCATCGGCTCGGCGAAACGCATCGAGATTGCATTAAAACGGTCGAGGAGCGCTTTGCTCCCCGCAATGGCCTCTTCCACATTGCCGCGCACGTCCTTGCCGGGATCGAGCCGCGGTTCCTGAGAAAGGAAACCGATGGCGATCCCCGGTTGCGGGATCGCTTCCCCGTCATAGTCTTTATCCATACCGGCCATGATGCGCAATAAGGACGATTTTCCGGCCCCGTTGAGTCCCAGCACACCGATCTTGGCCCCCGGAAAGAAACATAGCGAGATATCGCGAAGAATCACCCGCTTGGGCGGAACCACCTTGCCGACGCGATTCATGGTATAAACGTATTGAGGCATGGCGGCAATTCCCGAGACTGATTAAAAGCGGCCAATTATAATGAGAGACGCATTAAAGGCGAATTTACTCAAGGGGTAGGCATGTTCGGCAGGCACACGAGCATCCCGCATCCCCAGGAGGCGTTGTCAGGACGTGCGGCGCAGGTGGTGGTGGCGACCACTCATTTCGTGAATGGGCGCCGGCTAGACCCGCCTTTTCCGGCAGGGTTGGAGCGGGCTTTGTTCGGACTCGGATGCTTTTGGGGCGCGGAACGAAAATATTGGCAAACGGGCGGCGTCTACTCGACGGCGGTGGGCTACGCCGGCGGTTCCACGCCAAATCCGACGTACGAGGAGGTGTGCAGCGGGATGACAATTCTATTATGCCGAGGATTACCATCAGCAATACCTGGCGAAAAATCCACGGGGTTACTGCAGCCTGGGCGGCACCGGGGTAAGTTGTCCAGTTGGGCTCGTGAAGTAGGATAGTCGTACGATCAGAAGTTTGTGGCTATGCTATGCTTGATAGTCGGGAGTGGAGCTTGCGGCGTAGCGGAAGCGTCGCAAACAGGGGCGACGGGCTTGGCGCGCGTTTCGATGCGACGCGCAAGTATCGAACCTGCAGGCAAGGCTGGTATAGTTATAGACGCACGACTAATCGCTTGTTTATAAAGATAATTTAGAGGAGGTGTTCTATGGTCTGGTTGATTCTAGGTATCGTCCTAGGTCTCTACCTAGGCGCTAAATTTTACGTCAAGCTCATGCCGATGGTAACCACGATCGATTCTTGGTTCGAGGCGGCGAAGAAGATCATTATGAAGGAAAGCGGTGCGGAGAAGCCGCAGCTTTAAGTCTTGAAGAGGATTGAGGACGTCGCCCGCCGTGCGGGCGACGTGCCGGCTGCAATTGGCCGAAGGCGGACAAATTGAACGCAAAACAAGATTTCGGGTTGCAGCCGCAGGAACAGCTATCGCGCTTGCTGGCGCATTTCCGGGAGTTGAACGGGCGCCTCGGCGGGAGTTTTCGGCCAGGCGTTGAGCAACGCCTTGACCAAGGTCGCGAGCGGGATCGCGAAGAACACGCCCCAAAACCCCCAGAACCCGCCGAACACCAGCACGGCAAGGATGATCGCCACCGGATGGAGATTCACGGCTTCCGAGAATAACAGTGGGACGAGCAGGTTGCCGTCCAAGCCCTGGATGATGGCATAGGCGACCATGAACCAGGCGAAATCCGGTCCCCAGCCCCACTGGCCGTAGCCGGCGAAGGCCACCGGAAACGTCACCGCCACGGCGCCGATGTAGGGGATGATCACCGACACCCCGACAAGCACCGCGAGAAGCGCGGCATACGACAAGCCCATGAGGGAGAAAATGACGTAGGTGACGACACCAACGATCAGGATCTCGTTGATCTTACCGCGCACGTAATTGCCGATCTGATCATCCATCTCCCGCCAGACCTTGAGCAAGAGCCTGCGATCCTGCGGCAGGAAATCTCGCGCCCAGCCGAGAATGAGAGCTTTGTCCTTGAGGAAGAAGAACACCAGCAGAGGACCCACGATCAAAAACACCAGCGCGGTGATGAGGGTGGGGATAGACGCCAGAGAGACGGACAAAACGTTTTCACCAAACGCGGCGATGCTCCGCCGCATCATCGTCATCAGCTCTTCCACGTGCTCGACGGATACGAAAGCCGGATAGGACTCGGGCAAGGTCAGCAAGGTCGTGCGCCCGTCGTTGATGAGATTTGGAAGCTCCTGAAAAAATTCCGCGACCTGGCGGTAGAGGAGAGGAATGAGCCCCAAGACCAGGAACAGCAGGACGGTCATGAACACGAGAAACACCACCACGACGGCGATGATGCGCGAGCCCCAAGCCCTTTGCAGATACTGCACGGGCCCTTCCAAGAGGTAGGCGATAATGATCGCGGCCAAGAACGGCGCCAACATGTCGCCCATGACGAGGATGACGCTGAAAGTCACGGCCATGAACACTGCCAGCAGCGCCGCCTGCGGATCGGCGAAATTCCTGCGATACCAGTCTTGAATGAAGTTGATCATGGTGCCCTTCTAGCGGATGTACCGAGTTCGGCTTCGGCGTGAACCGTCCATAGTTTAACCGGATTCATTCCGCCGGCGTAATCCGAAGCCGCCCAAACCGCGGTGGACGGAATTGGTACAATGGGGCGCTATGGCATGGTGGGGCAAGATTATCGGCGGCGCCTTCGGCTACATGCTGGGGGGGCCCCTTGGGGCCATGCTCGGGGCGGCGCTCGGGCACAATGTGGATGAAGGCCTCGCGCGGCCCTTCGAGGGCAGGCGTCCTGGCGGTCCCGACGCCCGCGAAAGCGTCCAGACGGCCTTCTATACCGCGACCTTCGCCGTGATGGGACATATCTGCAAGGCAGACGGACGGATCACGGATCGCGAGATCAACCTGGCTCGCAGCGTGATGGGGCGGATGGATCTGGCCCCGGATCAGATCCGGACTGCGATGCACCTATTCAGTGAAGGCAAGTCCCACGACTTCCCCCTTGATGCGGTCTTGGCGCAGCTTCGCCACGAAATCCGCAACCGGCACAGCCTCACGCGCATGTTCCTCGAGATCCAGCTCGCGGCGGCATGGGCGGACGCTCACCTCGATCCCGCCGAGCACCGGCTCCTGTTGTATGTGTCCGACCGGCTCGGGTTCTCGCGCCTGGAATACCAGCGTCTCGAAGCGATGGCGCGCGCGGAAGCCGGCCACAGGTGGCGTTCGCGCGCCGAGGCCCCGCGGGAAGCGCGGGAAGAGTATAGCGTGGACGATGCATTCGCGATCCTGAACGTTACAGTGACCGCGACCAATGATGAAGTCAAGAAAGCTTATCGCCGGCTCATGAGCCAACACCACCCGGATAAGCTCGTAGCGAAGGGGCTGCCGGAGGAGATGATCAAGCTCGCGACGCAAAAAACCCGCGAGATCCGTGCCGCCTATGAGAGCATCCGCGAAGCGCGCGGATTTTAGCCATGATGATGACCCCTCTTGATCCCGAAATGCGCGCGGACCTCGCCGTGGCCCAGGTGCTCGGCGCGCACCACACAATCATGAACCGGCACGAACGCGGGTTGCTAAAAGCCACGGACTCCGAGGCGCTACACGACTTCCGCGTCGCGATCCGCACTTCGCGTTCCATCTTGAACCAGACGCGCGGTGTGTTCCCCGAGCGCGCGTATCAGCGCTTCCGCAGTGTTCTCGCGTGGCTCGCGGGGTGTACCGGCGAGGCGCGCGATCTAGACGTCTTTCTCGAAAAAATGCCTGAGTTCAGACACATGATCCCGGCGGCCCTGCATGAAGGACTCGCGCCCTTAGAGGCCGTGCTCCATGAGGCCCAGAAGATTGAGCAGGAGCGGCTCGCAAGAACCTGCGCGGCCCAGCGTTATGTCGGTTTCAAACGCGCTTACGGCGCGTTTCTCGACGAACGGGCGACGCACGCCTGCCGGACCCCTCGCGGCAACGAACCGATCGTGGCGCTCGCGAGCCGTGTCATCCGCAAACGCTATCGTAAGGCGTTGGCCGGAGGACGCCATGCGGGGGAGGGCGCGACCGGCGCAACCCTGCACGAACTGCGCAAGAGCGGTAAGAAATTGCGCTATCTGATCGAATCGTTTCGGGAGCTCTACCCCGATGAGGAGGTTCACGATGTGCTCAAACTGCTCAAGGGATTGCAAGACGTGCTAGGGAGACTCGTGGACTTGAATGTCCAGCGGCGTTTACTGAGGGAATGGCTGCCCCGGACCGACACGGCCCGCGGCCTCCCGTCGGCGGCGCTTATGGCAACGCAGGCGCTGGACGTACTGCTGTTGCAGGACGAGCTTAAGACCCGCGAGTCGTTCACGGAGCGCTTCGCGAGCTTCGCGAACAGGGAGACTCGGGAGCGGTTTGAGCGCCTATTCGGCAAGGGCTAGTGCCTTGAACTACGCTCGCTTAGCAACGCAAATCAAAGCGTGGGGCCGAGATCTCGGTTTTCAGCAGATCGGCATCGCCGGGGTCGATCTCGGCGACGACGAGCACCGCCTTCGCGACTGGCTCGCCGCGGGTTATCACGGCGAGATGCAGTACATGGCACGGCACGGCACGAAAAGAAGCCGCCCGGATGAGCTGGTGCCAGGGACACTGCGAGTGATCTCGGCACGCCTGGACTATCTCCCGTCCGGCGCCGCTTCAGCGCAAACCATACTCGACAACCCCCGCGTAGGCTACATCGCCCGCTATGCCCTCGGCCGTGATTACCATCGCGTGCTCCGGCAACGGCTGCGGCGAATGGCCGATCGCATCAGCGTGCGCGCCGGGCGCTACGGCTATCGCGTGTTCTCCGACAGCGCTCCGGTTCTGGAGAAGGCCTTGGCGCGCCAGGGCGGTCTCGGCTGGATCGGCAAGCACACGAACCTCATTCATCGCGAGGCTGGTTCCTGGTTTTTTCTGGGTGAGATCTATACCGATCTGCCGCTGCCGACCGATCCGCCTCACACTGCGAACCACTGCGGCCGCTGCAGCGCGTGTATCGAAATCTGCCCGACCCAAGCGATCCTCGGGCCTTATCGGCTCGATGCTCGGCGTTGTATTTCCTATCTCACGATCGAGCTTCGCGGTCCGATCCCGGAGCCGCTGCGGCCCTTGATCGGCAACCGCATCTTCGGTTGCGACGACTGCCAACTGGTCTGCCCGTGGAACCGCTTCGCGCGCTTGAGCCGCGAGACCGATTTTAAACCCCGCCATGGATTGGATGCGCCCGATCTCATTGCTCTGTTTAATTGGACCGAGGAGGTGTTTCTGAAAAACACTGAAGGTTCCGCGATCCGGCGCATCGGTTATGAAGGGTGGTTGCGCAATATCGCCGTGGCCTTGGGAAACGCGCCCGCCTCACCCGAGGCCGTCGCGGCTTTGGAGCAAAGGCACGCGCACCCCTCGGCGCTGGTCCGCGAGCATGTCGCCTGGGCGCTCGGGCGGCAGGCCGCCGGTATTGGGTAGGCTGTTCAAATTCCTGGGGATCGCTAGTGGTGGAGGCCGCCGCACTTGTGTAATTAATCAAGAATAACAGCGGTCAAGGATGCCGGGGTCGAGAACGGCTTCCCGTACCATTTCTTCCACCTGTCGGTCGACCGAAGCATTCAGACGGCGGAAGACAACGTTGTGACCTTGCTTACCATGACCCTGGGTAATTCTATGAGCGCTATAATGGAATCACCACGTAAAGCAAAACTTTGCCCATAGGGGCGGGGGAAGGAACGAACCCCAACGATTCGCGGTGGGGTTACTGGATGTCGTAGACGCTGATGTAGTCGCCGAAGACCGCGCGCGTTGGCGTCGGTCTTCTCGATCGGCGTGCCGGCGAAGCCTAATGAACGAGGGGTTCGGCAGTATCGCGGATGTGGCGCGCGAAGTCGTGCTGGCTGCGGTGCACCTGTCCGCGATGCCTGACGTTGCGCCGCTTGGAGAGCACCTCTATATCGTCCCCCTCGCCCCTCCGCGGGAGAGGGTGGGGTGAGGGGGCTTCGCGCAGGAATTTCCAGATCGTGGTTTTAACACGACGACGCCCGCTTCCACCGCGAGCTTCTGCCGAAGGTCGGCTCTGCGCCTGGACCGGCGGCTGGCGCAGAAGATCCCGGTCTGGCAGGGAACGTGCCGAAGAGCTGGTCGTCGAGATCGTTGCGGCCAATGAGGACGACGACCGTCCGGTTGCTCATCGCGGGATCGCGGATGATCGGGCCTGCACGCCGTGGCGACGGCCGCAGGAGGATTAACTACCATGCCCGAAAGTCGCGGGAGGGAACCTCGATAAGTATCAACGGGAATTAAGGCAAGGACGCAGTGGGTTTACCTTTGCTGCAACCCTGGATCGAACGATTACGGACGGCGGGACCGACGCGGGGTTTGCAAAATGGTGTTGTGGGCGAACCTACTTCCGGCGGAGCGCCCCGTGACCCTTCACTCTTTCGCACAGGTGCTCGATGGCTGGACCGACTTCTTCGTAATGCTTGGACTTCGCAAGCAGGCCGACAGAGACCAAGGGAGTTAACACAGGCAAGTTGGGGCGGAACAACGCGATGCCCTCCAAGGCAAACAAGGTCGGCAGAAAGGTCTGCTGAAGAGCCTCATTGTAGAGCCAACGTGTACTGGTTGAGAGCGGAGCCAGGATACCACGAAGTTCCTTGCCGAGCTTGGGCACCAGAAACCCCCAGAGCGTTGGCCGAGGTTTCGGCTAATGCGGCGTTACATCTGGTCTAAATGGCGGGTCAGGTCGGGCACGCCTGACGGATGGCTGGTCTGCAAGTTCAGGTAATTTGTAAAGGGCAGTAAGGCCGCTTACGAAATCCGATTCGCCGCCATAGCTTGGGTGACGCACAGTAAACGCGGCGATTCCGAGATCCCTGAGTGCCGCGTGCGCGTTCCGCCCAATCGCCACAACGGTATTAGGTTGCAGCATGTCCAAGAGGCAGAGGAGTAGTGGTCGACAGGACTCACGCTCGGCGCGGGTGTGGGACCGGTTGGACATGGGGTCAGCGGGCGCGTGCGGATGCAGAGGAAACACGTTCCACAGAAAGATCGGGCGGCTGATAGAACGGAGCGTGTGCCATACAACGGTAGCGGTGCGCTCAGCGACGACTTGCCCGTTAGTCGCGCGCTTAAGCGGCGGTGTTGCGAGAAGCGCTGCATACCAAGCGAGGTGCACTTCGTCGGTGAGGGGGAGGCCAGTGCGACGCCCGCCCTTGTAGCCGAGATCCCGTGCAATCCAGACCGAATCAACTCCATTTCTCAACGCGGCGTCCAAGACAAGCTTGAGATTGCGCTTCCGGATGGCGGCTGCGTCCTTCCGGTCATGATCGGGACAAGCCTCGGCGTAGGGATTAAAAGCGTTATCGAATCGGAGCCCGGCGAGCTTATCCACGAAGGCCTGTGCGCGGGTGCGTCTCATAGCAGCGCCCTAAACTCGATCGTGTGGCTTACAAGATCGGCGATTACGGTGCCCCCACGGTACTCCGGCTTTTTGATTTCTCTGAAGATCCGGAACCCTTCTAGGATCGCCAGCTCCCATTGCCATAACGGCCGCACCTCCACCTCGTAGCCCTTCACTAGCTCGCGGATCGCCTTCAAAAGCGAGTAGTCAAGCGAGGTGACATTTCGGAAATCGTGGTTGCGGATGCCATGGTTGAAGATCCAAGTCGCGATCCCTTCCTCGATCACGATAGGCCGAGCGCCGTCCTGGTTCTCGTCGATCTCGGGACAACTCTTGCGCTTGACCCTGAAGAGGGCACGCAGCACGGGCGACCAGCCAAGGATAGCGGCATAGGCCAGGTGAAAGACGTCGTGGAAGCGGTAGTCGTCTGCCTCAAGCCGGTTGTCGGTGACTCGGTCGCCGATATTGATGCCATTGCATTGCTGTATGACATAGCTCTTGCCGGCGATGTTCGTTTCCTTGAACACCATTTCAATGCGCCGCGGCAACTGCTCGCCTGGATCGAAGCTTTCGTCGAAAAGTGGGGGCCACGCACGCTCGGTTGGCCAGCGTCCGAGTATTTTCCCAAGGTTACGACGCGCCGCCTCATTTAGGCTGACGGAGGCATCGTCCGCGGCAGCGAGCAGCGCGCGGAAAATCTCGACGAGGTCGGCTGAAAGTGCATTGCCATTAGCGTGGAGTCGGCCAGCGGCAAAGTCGTCAAGGAGTACGCCGACCTTGCCCGCGAGCGTCAGCAGGCGGCGCTCGACCAAATCAGTGGAAAGCGGGCCTGTGAGATCGGTCTGAGGTTTCTGCAAATCCGCGAAGCGGTCCCGCGTACCACGACCGTGATAGTCCCAGTCGCCCAGTTGTGCTGGCACGCGCGCGGCTATGGTGGACAAAAGGAGTCCGGCACGGAGGCAGGCGTTTGCGACGTACCAGAGGGCATCACCGAGCTCCTCGATCACTGATTCGTGGTAGGCGAGATAGGAGTCCTTGTCGCGCTGTTTTTTCTTGAGCTCGCTGAGCAAGCTGCCGACTTCGCCGAATAGGCCAAGCAGCACAAAGCCAAGTCCGTCTATGCCTTCCTGCTCGTTGCGGTCCGTGAGCTTGGTCCAGCTCTGGTATTCGTCTAGGCCGATCAGCGTCTCGTCTTCTACCAACGTAGAGCGCTGAGGCCACAGCATGCTTGATGGATCGACCACTATTCCACCCCCTTTCCCAGTGGCTAGCACGTCGGCGCCCCTAAGAGATCGCCGCCGCACTTCCAGTACCGCGAAAAGCTCCGGTAACGCGACAGGTGCATCATATTCGGTTCGGTTAGCTCCATCCAGCGTAGATTCTATGTTGCGTTGTCAACTTTTTTTCCGAGCAGTGCTGGGTTGAAGGGGGTGTTGGAGTTCCAGACAGCAAAGGCCACGCGGACGATTTTTCGGGCCAGTGCGCAATAGGCAGCG
>Ga0187892_10001465_pt1 | contig 53783 bp, 49 predicted proteins | sample MA1701073metaG_FD_139345 | JGI IMG/M metagenome (GOLD analysis project Ga0187892, IMG submission 139345) | Bio-ooze microbial communities from a basaltic lava cave in the Kipuka Kanohina Cave System on the Island of Hawaii, USA - MA170107-3 metaG ...
CCACGCCACGCATGACTCGGGGCCGTTATGGTTGGCTACACCTTTAACGTATGACTCTTTCATTCACTACAACCTGCCGGTTTATCCCGGCGCACTGAGGCGGCGGCTCTGCCCCGCCGTACGGTGCTTTTAATCTTGATTTAGGGCTTCGCCCCTTTTCCCGGATTCGTCTCGCAGTTGCCAGAGGCGCGCACACCGGGGCGTAGCCCCAGAATCTAAATTGAACGACCTTACGGCGGGGCGGAGCCTCCGCCTCACATCAGGCGGCAAGCCGTCACGCCAGTAGCGCATGACTTTTGAGGCACGGCCCGTAACCGGAAGGTGTTTACCGACTGGTGAGAGGCGGTCAACTAGACAGTCCAACCAAGGAATTCGCGGTTCATACATTCGTCGTCCTCAATTGTAATGACCCAACACCGAAAGACATTTCATAGAATTTGCTAACCGCGTGCAGGTTGCTCCATCATGTTCGGGAAATCAATCCGGATCGAATGAAAGCCCGAGGATGCGAAACTATCCTTTTATCCAGCTCGATGTGTTTACTGAAGTTCCGCTTGCCGGAAACCCGTTGGCAGTGTTTCCTGAGTGTGAAGGGATCACCAGCGAAGAGATGCAAAAGATTGCCCGGGAGATGAATCTGTCAGAAACCGTCTTCGTACTTAAACCCGACAACTCGAATCCGAAGACCGGATCGAAGTCGAAGAAGGAAGACTCCAAAACCGAACTGGCTGAAGCGCCGTCAGTCCTGCGCCGCCTGCGTATCTTTACGCCCACGAGAGAGATTCCTATGGCCGGACATCCGGTAGTAGGGACATGGAACGCCCTCGCCTGGGAAGGGATTGTGACTCCACCTGAAAACGGAAACGGTTGGACTCGCATTCATCACGAAATAGGTATCGGTATATTGCCGGTAGACATTGAGTTCAAAGACGGACAACCGATTCAAGTTGTAATGACGCAGGGGAAACCTAGTCTCGGCTCAGTCATTGAAGACTCGCATGAACAGGCGGATGTGGCCCGCGCTCTGGGCCTCGCGCGCGAAGATTTGGATGAGACGCTGCCGATTCAAACTGCCTCCACCGGTTTGCAGTTCCTTTTTGTTCCGGTCCGTTCACTTTCAGACCTCAGCCGTTGCCGGGTTAACGCCGCTCTGCTGACCGAGATCTACACTGGTCTTGACACAACGGGATGCTGCGTCTTCAGCCGCGAGACTATCGAGGTTGGCGCGGCGCGAGCGCACGTTCGCATGTTCGCGCCGGATGACAACATCCCTGAGGATCCGGCAACCGGCAGCGCCTGCGGAGCATTGGGCGCTTATCTCGTTCACTACGACGCCGCTAATGTCGAATCGGTGGATGGCCGATATAGCTTTGTGATCGAGCAAGGCGATTTCATCAACCGACCGAGCCGCATCAATCTTGAGGTTACTGGCAAACCTGGCAACGTGGAGCAGGTTCGCGTGGGTGGCCCATCGGTTGTAGTAATGCGAGGCGAGCTTCTCATTTGAACTGTAGAAGCGGAACTCCGTGTCCCTCGGGGTTGGGTAGCTAAACGCAGAGAGGCTTGGCCTCAAAAGTCCGTTTACCTTGGTGATGAGTTGGCGAACGCAAGACACCAGGTTCGTGTTGATTCGTGTGAATTCGTGGATCGTTCTTTTTTATTGGGAAAAGACAAGACGATCCACGAACTCACACGAATCAACACGAACTTAGACCGCGCTAGACCCTGATAATCTGACTTTTGAGGCCAAGCCACGCAGAGATAATCGCGCAATTCCAGTGACGCTTGACGGTGGACACGGAGTTCTGCACCTACCTATGGTAATGATAGAACCTCTCGACCTTCTGATCATCGGCGCTGGCCCGGCAGGTTTATCTGCCGCGGATGTCGCCCGCCAGGAGGGTCTTAAGTATCTCGTGATCGAGAAAGGCACGATCGCGGATACGATCCGCAAATACCCCGTCGGTCGCACTCTCTTCTCAACGCCGAATGAACTCGAGATGCGCGAACACGCCCTGCAACCCTGTCGTGAGAAACCAACCCGCGAAGAGCTTCTGTCGCATTACATCCGTTTCGTGCTCGAGCAAGACCTGGCCATCAACACCGCTGAGATCGTTACCGCTGTCGAGCCGGGAGATGCGGAAGGGTTTCTCGTCCTGACGAATCGTGATGAATATCAAGCGGCCCGGGTCCTGTTCGCGATCGGCGCAATGGCCCATCCTCGGCACCTGAATATTCCGGGGGAAGCCCTGCTGAAAGTTCACCATCTCTTCGTCGAGCCGTACGCCTACGTGCGCAAGGACGCTCTGGTTGTAGGCGGCGGCAACAGCGCCGCTGAGGCGGCACTCTTTCTTGCTCAGGAAGGCGCCCGAACCACGATGGCCATTTGGCGCGAGGATTGGGAGAACCGCGATCCCAAAGCCGGTGCCATGAAGCACTGGGTTCGTACCCCGTTGGAAAAAGAAATTGCCGAGGGACGCCTGCGTGTGATCATGTACAAAGATGTACTCGAGATCACCGATCGCGAGGTTAAGCTCGAAACTGACGAAGGTGAAACACTCTCAATTCCGAACGAAGTGGTCTTCGTATTAATAGGCAGCGACGCCGACCTCACTATCTTGAAACAGTTGGGCGTCAAAACCGAGCGAGGCAAGTTAACTGAGGTTCCGGTCTATAATCCCGAAACTTTTGAGACCAACGTGCGTGGAATCTACGTCGTTGGGCATTTCACGCATGCGCGGCACATCAAAGCCGCCATCGATGTCCCGCGACGCATAGTTCCATTGATAGCCCAAAGCCTGCGCGCCAACGTCGCTACCTGATGTTCTCAATAGAGAGAGGTCACTAAGTGGTCAAACTTGCGATCAGCCTTTCACTCTTGATTGCTATTTTCCAATCTGCTGAACCAGGTAATTCATTCCCTTCTCAAAGGAAAGCCGCTCCTACCCCCGCCGTATCATCAGCTTGCGATCGGCAAAACGCTTTTGACATCGTCCAGCAACAAATCATTGAAACCAAGACTTTCGACGATTCCGTGCAGAGAATCACGGTCTTAATTCGCGCGGCCGATCTCCTATGGGTTCATGTTCAAAAAGACGCTCGAGCAGCTTTCCGCGAGGCCTTCGAGCTCGCGAAACAAGACTTCAAGAGTAAAGGCAACGAGCCAAAACGTGAGGGTGTAGGGTTGACGATTGACGTTCCAGATCAACGCTACAGAGTGCTGAGCGCTATTGCCAAAAGAGACCTGGGCTGGGCGAGAGAACTGACTGACCAGATGCTGAGAGATCAAAGAGCTGACGCCGAAGAGAAGGCAGTCAAGGACCAGGGCGTTGACCTGAAAACGGCGGAGAATCTCTTGCAGGTCGCATTCGACTTTGTTCCGTCCGATCAGTCCGCCGCTTTGGCTTATGCGCACAGTAGTCTGCGGTATCCCGCAACCTTTTATCTGCCGTTGTTTATGTTCAAGCTAGCTGAGAGCAACCAGGCCGCCGCAAATGACTTTTACCGGCATGCTCATGACGCTTACGCTAACGCTCCAATAGACCGATTTCTCTATCTGTCATCTTATCCGTTTGGGAACAACCAGGAGGCCGGTGAAATGCCTGGTTACACGATTTACCGAGTTCCCGCCGGCTTTATTCCCAGCCCACCGCTTCAGCGTTTGTTCGTGCAAACTCTTCTGCGACGCGTCAGGGAATATCTCGAGCGTCCGCTTGAATCGCCACCCGCTCAGTCTGGTCGCGTTCCTGAGCCTGCACAGATGTGGCTCGCTCTGACGCGCCTTGGCAAGCAAATTGAGGAGTCTTTGCCGGAACTCGCGTCATCCCTTGAGCCGACCAAAGCTGACCTCTTTGCCAGGTTGTCGCAAAGCTCGCAGGGTCAGATGGGCCACATCATTAATCGAGACAACCCGATCAAACCGAGTTTCGATGAACAGGTACAGTCAGCAACGAAGAATCCGAATGTTGACCGGCGCGATCAGGCGTTGGTCTCAGCCATCACCGTGGCTGCTGCGGCAGATGAAAACCTTGAAAAGATCTTGAGAATCGCCGACCAGATCTCTGATGCTGGAACTCGCCGCCAATTGCTCAACTGGCTCTATTTCACCCACACTCAGGCAGCCATTAAAGCAAAGCAACTTGATGAAGCGCGCAAAATGGCGCTCAACGTGGATGAATTTGATCAACGTTCTTACCTTTATTCACAGATTGCCGAGGAGTCGCTCAAGGATACCGTCGATCAAACCCAGGCTAGAGAATTACTTGAAGAAGTGGTCAACGCTGCGGCCAGGGCTCCTGCCACTGTGGTCACTGCTCGGAGTCTGTTGGCCGTGGCCTATCTCTACACGAAAGTTGATGCCTTGCGAGCAATGGTCGTGCTGGGAGAAGCTGTGAAGACAATTAACCGTCTGGAGCGCCCTGATTTCTCGACGCAATTCGTCATGAGGAGAATAGAGGGAAAGACCTTTGGCAGTTACGCCTCGTTTCAAACTCCCGGCTTCAGACCTGAGAATGTCTTTCGCGAACTGGGAAAGTTGGACTTTGAAGGCACGCTCTACCAGGCCAGTCAATTCTCAAATAAGTCTCTGCGTGCGCTGACCATTCTCGCCTTGGTTGAACCGTGTCTCGCGGAGTTACCACCCTCACCTCCAAAAGCCAAGAAGACAAAGAAGGGCTGAGGCCCGGCTCGTTACTCCGTCATGCGTTCGAGATTCGTTAGGTTGGAGACCACGATCCACGAAATTTCACGAACCAACCCGAAAATGGCTTTGCCTCAAAAGTTCACTTGAACGTTGAAACGTCGGCTTGGCACTGGCAGCAAGCTCAGATATTGCGAGATCACTCAACTCACAGAACCGCTTGCGGTAGCCAGCGGATCCAATTCAGCACGCTTGAGGCAGAGACACACGAAATATGTTTGGTGTCATTTCGTGTAACTTCGTGGATCGTATTAGACCTGCATAAGGAGATCAGCCGCCTCAAGAAGCAGACTGGCCCTCCTTCCCTCTCGCGCCTTATACTCCCTCCTCATGAAATATAGACAATTTGGCAAGACTGGCTGGAAGGTCAGCGAAATGGGCTACGGGATGTGGGGCCTGGCCAGTTGGTCTGACTCTGACGATCAGGAATCGCTTCAGTCGTTGCAGGCTGCGGTCGAGTTGGGCTGTAACTTCTTTGATACCGCTTATGCCTACGGCGACGGTCACAGCGAAAACCTGCTGGGCCAGCTGGTGCGCGCGAACCGCGACCGCCGGCTCTACACCGCCACGAAGATCCCTCCCAAAAATAAACAGTGGCCGGCTCGCGCAGAACATACGCTGGCGGAGTCATATCCATCCGATCACGTCGAGGAGTATGTGCACCGTAGTTTGGAGAACGCGCGATTCGAGAGTTGGGACTTAATGCAGTTTCACACGTGGCAGGATGAGTGGCTCAGGGACGATCGCTGGTTCTACAAACTCGACGACCTGCGCGGCCAGGGATTAATCAAGGCGATTGGTATAAGTCTCAATCGCTGGGAGCCCTGGAATGGCGTTCAGGCGGTTAAGACCGGCCAGATAGACTCGGTGCAGGTGATCTACAATATCTTCGATCAGAACCCAGAGGACGATCTGTTTCCCGCCTGCCGCGAAATGAACGTGGCGGTCATAGCTCGCGTGCCGTTTGACGAAGGCACGCTTACCGGAACGCTGACGAAGGAAAGCAGGTGGCCGGAAGGCGACTGGCGCAACACGTATTTCGTTCCGGAGAACTTGATCCCCAGTGTGGAACGGGCCGAGAAGATCAAAGAAGTTCTCGCTCGTTGGAACCGCGAACACTCGACCCACATCACGATGCCGGAATTGGCCTTGCGGTTTATTCTTAGCAATCCGGACGTCAGCACCATCATTCCGGGCATGCGCAAACTTCGTCACGTTGAAGGGAACATCGCGGCCAGCGAGCACGGACCATTGCCAGCAGAACTTTACGAAGAACTAGAGGAACATCGCTGGGTTCGTAAGCCATCGCCCTGGTCGCAGTGAGGTTTTTGATGTCCGACAAACTTCTTCAGTTTGTTGTTAGCGCCAAGCTAAATGGAGTTGCGCTGCTGACAACTGAACCGCTCTGCTCAAAGCACAACCGCAAAGCGGTTTCAGAACAAAGCCCAGGGTTGCCGCGCTTCGCGGCTACCCTGGGTAACGGAAAATCACAAGACGTACCCCAAAGGGGTTTCGACATCAAACTCGAATGCGTCCGCGCTCGCAATTAATGCCGGGGTCGCTGCCACAACCCCCCGATGGGGTTGTTTCGAATCTGCGTTTCTTCTCCCAGGGTAGCCGCGAAGCGCGGCAACCCTGGGCTTTGTTCTGAAACCGCTTTGCGGTTGTGCTTTGAGCAGAGCGGTTCAGTAATTCAGAGATTCCTAGAATGTGTCGGACACGATTAGCCGTAGCATTTGTCGACGCACACTCCACTCTAATCGGCAATGAATAGACTGCTTCAATACATCCTTACTATTGTGGTTGCTCTGGCATTCAGCTTGTCTGCCTCAGCCCAACCAGACGTGTCTCGGAAGATCGATCACTACATCAATGCAGAGATGCAGAAGCAAAAGATCCCCGGCGTCTCGCTCGCAGTAGTTCGCAACGGGAAGATCGCGATTCTCAAGAGTTACGGTCTCGCCGATGTCGAGCATCGCATTCCCGTGAAACCGGAAACCGTCTTTCAATCGGGATCGATGGGCAAACAATTCACGGCCGCGGCAATCATGATCCTGGTGGAAGAAGGAAAAATCACGCTCGACGAAAAGATCAGCAAGTATCTGACTGACGTGCCTGCTTCCTGGAACAACATCACCGTCCGACATCTCCTTACGCACACCGCAGGGTTGGGCGACTACCCGTCCGAGGTGGATTTGCGGCGGGACTATACGGAGGATGAATACTTTTCGTTCATCAAGAAGTCGCCTTTTCTTTTTGAGACGGGAACGAAGTGGGACTACAGCAATATTGGCTATGTCACGTTGGGCGTACTGATCCGCAGAATCACAGGAAAGTTCTACGGCGACTTCTTGCAGGAGAGGATCTTCAAGCCATTAGGAATGACGACGACTCGAGTAATTTCGGAAGCTGATATTGTGCCTAACCGCGCCTCCGGGTACCGGGTCGTGGCGGGGGAACTAAAGAATCAGGAATGGGTCTCGCCCTCGACCAACACGACCGCAGATGGCTCGCTCTACTTGACGATCCTGGATTTGGCAAAATGGGACGCCGCGCTTTACACGGACAAGCCTCTCAAACAATCGAGTCTCGCCCAGATTTGGAGTCCCGCAAGACTGAACGACGGCACTCCGAAAGGTTATGGGTTCGGCTGGTTCACGGATGAACTGCACGGTCACCGGATAGTTTTCCACGGTGGCGCCTGGCAAGGTTTCAAGTCGTTTATTATTCGCTTTCCCAACGAACGACTGACACTCATCATGCTGGCCAACTCCTGGAACGCTAAGGATTTCAAACTGGCACGCGGTCTGGCCGCCATCTTCCATCCTGAATTCTCGCTTCCGCAAGGATTCGAAACAGGGCTCCTCGAAGATCGCGAGCCGGAGGTGATTGCATTAGTCAGAACCACGCTTTTGCAGTTTGCCAGAGGCGCTGTCAATCCAGAAATCTTCACCGCAGATTTCCGCGAGAAAGACTTTCGAGAGAGGACCCAACAACTTGCTGCAACTTTAAATTCACTAAGCCTGCCGGTTGCGGTAATCCACATGAGCGAACTGATCGAACGACGGGATGAACAGAATCTCCGGGTGTATCGCTATCTTTTGACCGACATCGGAAAAAGTCTGTCATGCACAGTCAAATTAACCAGCGACAACAAAATCGCTGCCCTCGAATTGTCACAGTTGTAGGGGCGGCACTCCGTGGCTTCCCATTCCAATCACGAAAGCGCCCGTGCAAAAAGGGGTGGCCACGGAGTGCCACCCCTTAATCTCCAATCAAGCTCCTCCGTCACTCTTCTTCAAGCACGGACAAAATGTTCCCCGAAGGATCCTTGAACCAAGCTATCTGCGGACCAGGTCCGCGATAAATGCCCTTCTTGTCGGTCTTGAGATCAGGCAAATCGTACTGCTCAAGCCGCACCCCAAGTTTCCCAAGTTCGTCAACAGCTTGTTCAATATCCTCAACCGGAAAGTTCAGGACGGTAAACGAAGCCGGAGTGTGATTCGGCTTGGGATATAGAAATACTGTATTGCCATTGGCGTGAAGTTCCAGTCCCTCCGCCGTTTCTGCAACCTCGAGTCCCAGTGTTTGGCCGTAAAACTCTTTGGCTTTCTTTAGATCAATTATGGAAAAACTTGAGAATGCCTTGGCGTCCTTGAACAGACTGGAAGCCTTCTTCCGCTTTTGCGCCCCTTGTGCTGTCATGTCATGAATCTCCTTTCACCTTGGTTTAATTGCTTAGCTATTAGAGGTTGAAAAGGTCGCAACCTCGTCTCGTTTGTTCGCTTTCGTTGTTGCGATTCGATTGCATATGTGTACGGCGGCCCCGTGGCCACCTTCCGTCCCTTTCTCCAAACGTGAAGAGGACACGGAATGCCGCCGCTACATTTGTTTTCGGGTTCGCCAGTGCTGCTACTGGTCCGCCGCTCGTTTCAGTTCTGCAATGTCCAGCTTCTTCATTGTCATCATGGCTTTCATTACTCGCTGCGACTTCTCAGTGTCGCTGTCTTGCAGCAGGTCCATTAACACGTCGGGCGTGACCTGCCACGCCAGGCCAAACTTGTCTTTGACCCAACCACAGTCCACTTTCTGACCACCTTCGGAAAGTTTCTCCCAGTAGTAGTCGACCTCCTCCTGCGTCTGACAGTGAACCACGAGAGACACGGCCTCGGTGAACTTGAACTGTGGACCACCGTTCAGCGCCGTGAACTCCTGACCGTCAAGCTGAAACCCTATGGTCATGATCGTACCCTTTGGTCCAGGTCCAGCGTCTCCATAACGCGTAGTGTTCAAAATTTTAGAATTCTTGAAAACAGAGACGTAGAAATTCACCGCCTCCTCAGCATTGTTATCGAACCAAAGGAAGGTGGTGATCTTCTGTGTGCGGAGGCCGGTGCTTTTTTCTCTCGAGGTTGCGGTTGCTCCTGAAGGGGTAGGATTAGTTGTTGCCATGGTCATCTCTCCTTTTCGTTGTGTTCTAGTTTCTTAATTATTGCTGAGCGTTGCCGCCCGCCGGGTTGGGGCCATCAAGAGGTTGAGATAGCAGTGTGAGGGAATTTCTTTCGGAAAGTTTGTCGCAGTTACCACAGTTCTCGTGTACGAGGGGAGGTGAAGATCCAACAAATCGTATCAAGTTGACCACCGCGTTCTGAAATTGCGGGATCGGCGATCATGTGAGGTAATAACGATCTGCGAATTTTAACGAAACCAGACGAAAGAGTCGCCGGGAGTCGGGTTTCTCAAGAGTCATTCACCCTCGAGTATTTCGGCTTGGTTGTCGGAGGAAAGCTCAAGATATCAAGGATCCACTGCAACTCACAGAACCGCTTGCGGCAGCCAGCGGATGCTAAGCTCAAGTGAGTTGCTAACCTCAGTCCAGTAAGCATTTGCGCTGCGCAAAAACCATTGACGGACGTTGATTGAGCTTAGCATCCGCTGGCTACCGCAAGCGGTTCTGTAAGTTGAGTTCCTCCTATCTACTTTTTACACACGTTGCCGCAAAGGACTTTTAGGGCAAAGCCCTGGAGTCTAAAGATTCCGCACCCTAGACTACAGCGCGATCCGTGATCTCCAAACCTCTATCGATGATCGCGAACGCCTCGCGCAGCTCGTCTTCATTAATGCAGAGTGGAGGATTCGTGAAAAAGGTATTCCAACGCACGAAGGTGTAGAGCCCTTCCTGACGAAAGTGCTTCCCTAGCGCTTGCATCTCGGGTGAGGTCCCGTTGAAAGGTGCCATCGGCTCAAGTGTCTCGCGATTGCGCACCACTTCGACGATTCCGAAAAGACCAATGCTGCGTATCGCACCCACCGAGGGATGCCGGTGCTGAAGATCTTCCAGCATGCCGCGCATCACTGCGCCCATGCGCTGCGCGTTTTCAATCAGACGATCATCCTCATACACCGCGATGGTTGCCAGCGCCGCCGCACAAGCAAGTGGGTGACTGTTGTAGGTTAGCCCTCCGTAGAACACGTTCTTTTGAAAGTGATCGGCGATTTCTCGCCGCATGCCGACCGCTCCCAACTGTACATAAGCGCTGGTAAGACCCTTGGCCATCGAAATCAGGTCGGGCACAACTTTCCAATGATCGACGGAAAACCATTGACCGGTACGACCGAAGCCCGCCATCACTTCGTCGGCAATCAGGAGAATGCCGTGCTCGTCGCAGAGCTTTCTCAATCCCTGCATGTAGCCGTCCGGCGGCACTAGAATCCCGTTAGTTCCGGTAACGGGTTCGACAATAATGGCCGCGACAGTCTTTGCGCCCTCGAGCTCCAGGACTTCGGCGGTTCGCTTCAACACCTCTTCAGCCGTGTCTGAGCCTCGCTGAATCCCATGGTAGAAATCTGGAATACGAAAGACTCCGGGAATACCTGGCTCGGCGGCCCAGCGACGCGGATCACCAGTCAGAGTTAGAGCGCCGGCGGTCCCGCCGTGATAGGAACGATAACGGGCACCAATTTTGTGACGGCCCGTAAAAAGTCGTGCGATGCGGATAGCGTTCTCGTTGGCCTCCGCACCACCGTTCGTGAAAAAGAAGGCATCGATATTGCCAGGTGTGATCTCCGCTAACTTCACGGCAAGACGCGCTCGCACGTCAGTAGCCATGAAAGGGTTGGCATAAGCTAGCGTTGAAGCCTGTTCTTTGATGGCGCCGATCACGCGCTCATCGCCGTGGCCAATATTCACGCACATCAACTGGCTATTGAAGTCGATGAAGCGCTTCCCTTCCGGCGTCCAAAAGTAGATGCCTTTGGCGCGGGCGACGGGAATTGGGTCCACTGCAGCTTGAGCGGACCATTCGAAGAGAGTGTGCCGCCGGCAGACATCGACAATCTCTTCGCCGGTCATGGCTTCAGTGCTGGTAGTCATGGGATTGCGATGCTATAGAAATCGTAGCGGTTTGACAAACGATGGGCGCTGCGGAAAACGTTTCCCGCAACGGCGCAAAAGGGACCAGGTGACAGGAAGACAGGTTGCCCGATCAGATGCCCGACTTCACGCCTTTGCGCCTTTGCGCCTTTGCGCCTTTGCGGGAAACCTTCCTGTCCTTGTCTTTGATTTCAGACAGGTTCAGAATCACGACATTTCAAAACCCTGTTCGTCCAGGACATCAATGAAACCCATCTTCATAGCCACACTGCTGGTGCTTGTCTCCTGTGGAGTTGATGTGAGGTCGTCGCTCGTGGCTCAAAACCGAATGGCTTCGGATCAAAAGACCCAAGTGCTCTTTGATTTTAGAGTCGCGCGCAAATTCAACCCCGCAGCGATTCCGCCAACAAATCAGAGAAACGTGCTCTCGAAAATGTTTCGGCGATATCTCACGGACGAAAGTAAGTGTAACCAGCAGTTCGACGCGAGCAGCGATTCCGACCGTTTGCGGGCAGCTCGCAACGCGGGTCAGATAGTTCCTTCCATAGTCGACGTGGCGCAGGGAAGTTTTACCGGACCTTTGTTATCCGAGACCGCTTACGTTATTTCCGTTAGCGAGTGCAATGCTTCTCACGCAGAGAACTTCGGAACCAAGCGCGTCGCCATCTTTTCGGGCGAGAAACTCATTGCCAACGTGGATGCCGACTTCAAGAGCAGTATCATCCGACGGATCGATCTCAACGGCGACGGCGTCGACGAGTTGTTAATGACGACCGGTGATATGAACCAGGGCGTAATAATCGAGACTGCAGCGTTGATCGATTTTCAGCACGGACGTTTCCACGTAATTGAAGACTTTGGAACAGTCACGGAAGACTCGTGTGCTTCGGGAATGCCAGACAGCTCCGCCAAGGCGTCAGTTATTTCCATGTCGACCGCGAAGCCGGGGAGCATGCCACGGTTACGGATAAGTAACTATGAAACCGGCTGCCGTAGGGTCAAGCGATGGCGACTGATTTCAACCGGGAAGATGACCTAAAGCTGGCGCAGCCTCCCGATGACGAACGAGTTTTACGCCTTGCGTACGACATACGATCCACGAAGTCACACGAAGTGACACGAAGGGTTTCTTTCGTGTTGTTTCGTGTGAGTTCGTGGATCGTAGTTGTTTGACTAAGCGGCGCTCGTGTCCTGACTCTAAAGTTCTAAACACAAGTCCTGCCCTCGCCGCAGCGCGGCGAAATGTTTATAGACAGGTTGCTGAAAAGAACTTCCTCGCTCCGGAGGAGCGAAATGTGCTTTTCGGTTGTCAAACTGTTTCGCTCCTCCGGAGCGAGGAGGTTCGTCCGGGTTGTCGTGGTCTATAAACATTCGGTCCCGCTGGGACCTGCGCCCAAATATACCGGCTGGTTTGTTACGCGAACTTTAGAGTCAGGACACTAGTTGAACGCTGAACAATGAGTCTGCGAACTTACTTCACTGCGCGGACACTCAGCTTGAGCACCACGTCATCTCGAATGAGATTGTCTTGGGCGCCGGCATAATTGATTCCGAAGTCCTTTCGGTTGATCGAGAATGTGGCGTCGACCGTGATGGCACTCGGACTCGCCGAAATCGTTGCCGGGAAGGTTGTCGATTTGGTAACCCCATGTAGCTGAAGGTTGCCGGTGACCGTATGTGTAGCGCCCTTTTCGCCGCCAGGCCTTATTTCGGTGGATTCGAACTTTGCTTCTGGAAACCGGGCCACGTCAAAGAAATCAGCAGTCTTAAGATGGGCGGTTAGTTTGGGATCGTCGGCGGTTAACGAGTTCGTATCGATCGCAATCGTCACGCGACTCTTTTCTATCTGCGCGGCATAGTCGATCCCGCCCGAGAACTTTCCAAACGAGCCATTATGGCTGCCAGTAACTTTGGAGCCGACGAACTCGATTTTGGAATTTTCGGGAGTTATCAAATATCTCTCACCCGCAACTGGGGTGGACGTCGCCGGCGCCGCGTCATTTGTGACTGCTCTGGGCTTATCTGAAGCAGGGTCAGAACATGCTGCCAGGAAAACCAAAGGCAATATGACGGTCAGAGTTCTTGCTAAACGGCTCATACAGTTCTCTCCTGAAGTTTTTGATAATGAGATTTGGGGGTTCGTGAGACCTTAACATGAGCCACGAAAAGCATCAAAAGCAGCACGCTTTGCCGCAGCTTTTGAAACAAATTCTTGTCACAAATTCCGAGCGGTGGTGTTTCTCAACTAGATGGGAAAAGTCTGAGCCGAGGAGATCCCTCTATGGCAAAGAGAATCATGGTGCACTTCTTCGTGAGCGTCGTTTTAGTCGCTGGCCTGTCATTGGTAGGTTTTGGCGCGGCTTCCGATGTCGACTTAGGTTTTGACTCGGATGTGGCTTTTGGCGTCGCGGCTGCTGCTATCGTCCTGGAGCCGAGTCCGGCTGTCGCAGCGGCGCCTTTCGCCCAGCAGAACACACTGACTGGTGATTGGACAGCGTCGATCAAGGAAGAAAGCGCCGGGAAGATTCAACTGAATTTTGAACAGCGCTCCGAAAAAGGCCACCGAAATCAGATGGGGCAATCGTATGAATTTGCTGAGTTGCAAGGATTGAGTCGGGAGCAGGTGGTAGCTGGTGGTGCGGTCAAATTCAGCCTGGTACGCGAAGCGGGAAGAATTGACTGTGAAGGCAGCTTTCAAAACGGCAAGGGCTCCGGAACGTTTCGGTTTACCGGAAACCAGGGTTTTGTTTCCGCAATGAAGGGCCGAGGCTTTGACTTGGAAGACTCAGGCGAGGAACGAGATCGCGAAAATAGACTCTTTGCCGCCACTGCTCTGAATATCACCACCGCCCTGGCGGATGACCTCGCGTCGGCAGGTTTCGGAAAGCTATACACTGAGGACCTTTTCAAGGCCGCCATCTTCAAGATCGATTCCCGCTTTATGCGCGAGATGAAACAGAGCGGCTTTGGCGAGATGGGTATGGAAGAACTCGTGAAGGCCCGCATCTTCAAAATCGATGCAGACTTCGTGCGCCAGGTAAGTCAGATGGGTTTTGACAAAGAACCGTTTGAGAGCCTGGTGAAGATGCGAATCTTTAAGGTCACGCCCGAGTTTATTACGGAAGTTCGGAACGAGGGATTAACCGACCTGGCCATAGAAGACCTGGTAAAAATGCGTATCTTCAAGATCGACACTGAGTTTATCCGGCGGGCGAAAGCTGATGGGGTGCCGCTCGAGGTCGAGAGGCTAGTGCAAAGACGGCTTGGAGTAGCACGGAACTAAGTCATGCGTCGGCCCAGCAGGGAGAGTTTTTCAGCCGACTTTAACCAGCTGTTTTCCTAAATTCTCACCAGTGAATAATCCAATGAAGGCAGCGGGTGTGTTTTCGAAGCCTGCAACAATTGACTCCGCGTACTTAAGTTTTCCCTCAGCTAGCCATTGAGCAAGTTCCTTCAGTCCTTCGCCAGATCTCGATGCGTAGTCGGTGATAATGAAACCTTTCATCAAGGCGCTGTTTACCAGCAGATAGGGTTGCGGACGTGGACCAACATCGGGTTTGTCCAGGTTGTAGAGTGAGATCTGTCCGCAAATAACGATGCGAGCGCCGTGATTGATCAATGGCATCACCGCATCTGACACGTCGCCGCCGACATTATCGAAGTAAACGTCGACGCCTTTCGGGCAAGCTTCTTTCAAGTGCTGTCGAATATCGCCACTCTTGTAATTGACCGTGGCATCCACGCCAAGCTCGTCCCGGAGGTAACGATTCTTCTCATCGCCACCGGCAATACCTACTGGGCGACATCCCTTGATCTTCGCAACCTGACAGACAGTCATTCCTACAGCGCCGGCAGCGCCGGAAACAACCACCGTCTCTCCGGCTTTCGGCTGGCCAACGTCGAGCAGTCCAAAGTATGCAGTCAGGCCGGGCATCCCGAGGACACCCAGGGCCGTGGTCACCGGAGTGATACCCGGATCTATCTTTCTTAACTGGTCCGCTTGGGACACGTTGTAGAGACACCAGCCAAGGTTGCCGGATACCACGATGTCTCCCGGCTGCAACAAGGGTGACTGCCGCGCCCAGTGCGATTCATGCATGACGAGGCGTTGATTACATTGCCTCAGGTGTTGGACTTGATGAAGATTCGCCAAACGATTCTGGTGGGACACAGCGATGGCGGATCAATTGTTCTCATTCATGCTGGCGGAACTCGCGATTCTCGATTGCGTGGCTTGATTTTGGAAGCTCCTCACGTATTCGTCGAAGAATTTGGGCTCGCCCGTACCAGAGAAATTGCCGAGGAATACCGCAACGGTCAATTAAGGTCGCGTTTAGAACGCTATCACGGAAGTAACGTCGATTGTGCTTTTTGGGGATGGAACGCTATCTGGCTGAACCCGGAGTTTGCCGCGTGGAACATTGAAGCGTATCTGCCTGGGATCGAAGTGCCGGCGCTTCTAATTCAGGGAGAAGACGATCAGTATGGAACGCTGGAGCACGTTCGAAGAATCGAGGCGGGCTGTGACGGATTGGTTAAGACAGCCATTCTTGCAGATTGTGGGCATAGCCCACACCTCGATCAAACCGCGCAAACGCTCGAGTTGATGACCATGTTTGTGGGGACAGTTCTTCGGGGCGATTTGTCCGATAAACTTTAGTTTGTCGTTGGTTACGGCAAATTCAACTTGAATTGATCATCGCGAATTGAGTCTAACGTGACTCACGACAAGCTGAAGCATATCGAACATTAAACGGCGGCAAACGATTCGCGCCAAGAGTCACATTAATATTTGCACCATTAATCTGTTCGGCGAAATTTCCGAAGCGCGGTATAATGCGAATCAGATACTTCAAGGAGTGAACTCATGAGCTGGAATCAACCTTCGTGGAACCAAACGGCCAAAGAACCTTCGTTCGCTACACCGAGCATCAGGGATGAGCGAGTGGGCGCATTTCTAAGTAGGGTCTACGGCTGGATGTGCGTCGGCCTGTTGATAACCGCGCTCACCGCGTTTGGTGTGGCAGCCTCCCCCGCGTTAATCGAGATAGTCATACTTTAATCGAATAGTCTTTTGGGGACTGGTTATTGCTCAACTTGGACTCGTCTTCTACCTGTCGGCCCGAATTGAACACACAGGCCCAACAGCTGCCGCCGGGCTCTTCATGTTGTACTCGGCCCTCGTGGGAGTGACGTCGTCCGTTATCTTGCTGGTCTATACCGGCGCGTCCATCGTCTCCACTTTCGTGATCACGGCGGGGATGTTTGGAGCCATGGCGGTCTTCGGATCAGTTACCAAGCGAAGCCTGGCCGGCTGGGGTCAATTCCTTTTCATGGGTTTGATTGGCCTTATCCTGGCCTCGATCGTTGGCTTGTTTGGCAAAACGGCGCGCCTCAGTTCGTGATTTCAGTTGTGGGCGTGTTGGTGTTTACCGGTCTGACGGCGTACGACGCTCAGCGTTTGAAGCACATGGCAGTAGCTCTGCCCGACGGGCGGGTCGCGTCATACGCTATCGTCGGAGCCCTGTCGCTCTATCTGGATTTCATCAATCTGTTCTTTTTCTTGTTACGGTTCACCGGCAGTCGGCGGGACTAATCCAGCGCACTGCCTGATTACGGAAACGGAACTCAACCTCATAGTGGTGTTTAGGCGCTACTGCTCTCACGACGCGCAACGCCCGTGTCATGTGCTGCTCTTTCGACCTCCCGGGCTACAGCCTCAGCGACGCGTTTGTCGAAGACTGACGGAATGATGTACTCAGGATGGAGTTCCTCGTCGCTAATGATGCCGGCGATAGCATGAGCTGCGGCGAGTTTCATTTCCTCATTAATCCGCGCAGCGCGACAAGCAAGCGCGCCACGAAAGATTCCAGGGAAACAGAGCACGTTGTTGATCAGATTCGGGTAGTCTGAACGTCCGGTAGCCATTACCGCGACGTGAGGAGCTGCCACCTCCGGCATGATCTCAGGTGTGGGATTGGCCATCGCGAAGACTATAGGCTGGGCCGCCATCTGCTTAAGGTCGTCTGCGTCTATTACGCCCGGCACCGAGAGACCCAAAAACACATCCGCGCCTTTAATGACATCATGAATGGTGCCTTGCTCCCGGTTTGGATTTGTGTTGTGCGCATACCAATCCTTCATCGCGTTCATTCGATCCTTGCGATCAGGATGTAGCGCGCCGCTTTGGTCGCAACCGACGACATTTCTGACTCCGGCAGCCATAACGATCTTCGAGCACGCGACTCCAGCGGCACCCACGCCGTTAACGACAACCTTGATATCACCCATCTTCTTGTTAACGATTTTGAGTGCATTGATGAGAGCGGCGAGTACTACTACTGCCGTTCCGTGTTGGTCGTCATGAAAGACCGGAATGTCGAGTTCGTTCTGCAATCTTTCCTCGATTTCGAAACAACGCGGCGCGGAGATGTCTTCCAGGTTTATTCCGCCAAACGCCGGAGCGATCGCCTTGACCACTCTCACGATCTCATCAGGGTCCTTGGTATCCAGGCAGATCGGAAATGCGTCTACGCCACCGAATTCCTTGAACAGCATCGCCTTTCCTTCCATGACCGGCATGGCAGCAGCCGGCCCTATGTCGCCAAGTCCGAGCACGGCTGTTCCATCTGTGACGACCGCCACCAGGTTCTTTTTTATGGTTAGCGTAAAAGCCTTTTCTGGATCCTGATGAATCGCTTCGCAGACACGGGCAACGCCAGGAGTGTAGGCCATCGAGAGATCCGCGCGAGTCTTTAGTGGTGTTTTGGAAACGACCTCGATCTTTCCGCCGAGGTGCATCAGGAAGGTCCTGTCAGAGACGTTGACTACCTCGATGCCGTCCAACTCTCTAACGGCGGCAACGATGCGATCGCCATGCTCGCTGGTTGAGGCTGCGACGGTTATGTCGCGGGTAATGTAGTCATTGCCGACACTGACTATATCGATTGCTCCAATGTCTCCACCAGCGAGACCAATGGCGGTAGCCAATTGACCGAGCGTGCCGGCCCGGCTGGAAAGCTTAACGCGTAAGGTCAGACTGTAACTGGCAATGGGTCTGTTCTGCATACTGTTTGAGGCAATAATTCAGCGAACCCACCTGGCCAAGAACTGCGGATGTTTCCAATCCCAGACGCGATCGGGCTGCTGATCGACGTTAACCGGCCGAGAGTTCCATAACCAGGTGGCATGAGACGTTGCTCCAAGGGCGTTAATCGTAACGCTCATGAGCAAAAGCAAAGCGCCGAGAGACGCTTCCAACCGTTTAAGCGGAAATCGCCGACTGACTGGCAGGCGGTTAAGTGAGTGGCGGCGCGCTTGCACGCCCGCGAGCCCAAGCAGAAAAAGCCAGGGAACGATTGCAGTCGAGTAACGCGGCCCATAGCAGTGGCCGCCATTCCAAGGGGAATAGGAAGACACAACGATAAGATGCAATACGACTATGATCAATGAAAGCACCACGAGCCGCCTTAATGGCAGGGTCGCTCGATATCTAATCAATAGATACATCACAAAAGAGAGCACGGGCACAAATACCAGCAGGCCCCGCGAAGGGCTTACCAGGTTACCCGCCAGCGCCCATTTGAAGTTCGCAAACCCAAAGTGCTGGTAAGCAAAATAATAATTCGGGAGTAGTTGACCGAAGTGATAAGTGGAGTAGATCGCAAAGACTGAGAACCAAACTGCGCCGACTACAGCATAGAGAGTGAATGAACGACGATAAAAAATGAAAATATAAAAGGTGATTACCAGTATCGGTAAAGCAAAGGTCGGCCTGATGAAATAGGTCCAAGCCAACAGCGTAGCGAGCAAGGCGGGACGCAGGCGATAGATTCCAATCTCATTGGCAATCAGAGCGAAGACAACGAAACCGAGCAGAAAGATCCCCCAGGTGTCAGACCACATTGCTCGTGAAGCCGTGCTCCAGATTTGGGTTCCGAGAGCGGAGCCAATCGAAAGAAGAATGGCCCAATGGGGCGGCAAAAGCAGTCTGCTTGTTAAGTAGAAGACAGCCGCCAGAGCCGCCATCAACAAGGCCGCCAGGCGAGCTTGAATCCGCACTTCGCCGTCGGGATTATAGGTGCCGTCTGCGTTTGTCGAAGAAACACCCCACGCGTTCATCAACGCGACGAACGGAACAGACAGGACTGAGGTGCCCGGTCCCCAAAGGTAGTAAATATGATTATCGACCAGTTCTAACTGATAAATGTTGCCGTTCGAAACGTAAAATACTTGCTGGGTGGGAGGCAGCCTGGGGATCTGGTAATGGTCCAGAGTAAAACTACGATGCTGGATCAAGCTCTGGCTTAGGAGCATCGAGTAGTTCGAATCTGCCAGCTGATGCACCCGGGAAATCAGAAAAACGAATACCGAAAAGAAGAAAATCACCAACGCCAAACCCACATCGAGTCGATGTGCGCTGAGCCATCGCGCTCCGTTTGTGTTACCCAGGTTGAAGTTCATTTAAAGCTACGCGAAAGTGGATAGCACTTTTACCCCAACCCTACTCGTGTTGAGGCGTCTGGTTCAGGACCTTTTTAATCTCTCTGAGAATCCGCGGCTCTGCTCCGTTCTGTTCCGCTAGGTCAAGAGCATGTACTCCGAGCGCCCTATAAACTTCGAGTGCTTGTGCCCTGTCGTCTTTCGAAAGTGCATCCAGATGTTTCAGGACTGTTGTTAGGTCTGCACGCGCAAAAGTGCCCGTTAGAGCTCGGGCCGGTTCCAACGTCCTCAGATTGTTGTGTGTGCTTTCCAAGAGTGGAAGCAATGCGCGCCTGGCAGTTTTGGCCGTTAGACCGCATTGTGCAAGCATCTCGATAGCGAGGTCGAACAAAGCCACAACGTGTCCGGAAGCCATGACCGCGGCCGCGTGATAAAGCGGTTTGCTTTTTGAAGGAATGGAAAAGCTATGCCCTTTAAGATCACTGACGATGCTGCGAGCCGCGCGAACCGCTTCCCGGTCGCCTTCCACACAGTAAAATGCTCCCTCGAGGTTCGGCGCACTTGAGCGAGGTTCGCTGATCGATACCAACGGATGAAGCGAACCAATGTGACTTCCCTGCTCCGCGACCGACGCGAGCACATCCGAAGCCAAAGCGCCGCTGGTGTGTAGGACAATCCGGCCGCGAAGTCGCTCGCTCTGACTTCTTGCCAGATTGTCGGCGGCAACCGGAATTTGGTCATCTGGAGTAGTTATGAGCAGAAACTTGCTTGGCGGGAGCTCGTCCAATTTTTCGACCGGCAGAGCTCTGGTCTTTCGGCTGATTGACGCCGCGGCTCGCTCGGCAGTTGCGAGACGGCGCGTCACAACCGCCTCAATTGAGTAACCCAAACCAGACAGAACCATCCCCAGAGTGGTGCCCAGGCGTCCTGAGCCGATTATCGACAGCGTCGGTTTTACTTTTTTCTTGTCAGGCGACTTCGGCATGACCATCCGGTGACGCAATGAAGCGTACAAACAGAAGCTCACTCTTGCCTTCGCAAAAACCCTTTGATTTCTTAGGTTTTCCCACGACAGTGAACTATAATAGCCATCACCTAACGTGGCTAAAGCGAGACTTCGTCCGAAATTAACTGGCTTGGGACTGGTCGAATATGTAAGCTGCTTATGCGCAACCTAGCAGCGTATGCATCGCATCATAGACTGCGCGTCCGGAAATAGCGAAAACAGCTTTCGACAGTCCCCTTGCTCACGTTACTTTGAAACACGTTTCGCCGCGCATTAGTTAAAGAATCAGCGGCCTTCGAATGATAGTCTAGCCAGGCGTCTTCCTTTTGGCCGGTTTTAAGAGTATCTGGAGGTTTTGAAATGAACAATTTCTCCCGCGTCGCAACTGCCTTATTGCTGGCCTCGTCTCTTCTGGCAAGCTCAGTCGGCGTATTCGCTCAGACACCGCAGTCGCAAGACACGGACAAGAGTAAAGCTACCGCCCAACAGGACAGCAAGCAGGACATCAAGAAGGAGCAGGACAAAACTACTCCGAAGTCCACCGGCAAAGGTCTTTCCACGAACGAGAACCCGACGATGATCGGGAAGCGCAACATCAACACAGGTATTTGGGCAAAACTGAGCCGAGGCATGGAGTCGGAAGTCCGCGCCGGCCAGCAGGCTGCCGCTGAAATTGACCGCCAGGTTAAGTTCGTCGACGACCCAGTCATTACCGAGTATGTCAACCGCGTAGGTCAAAACATCGTGTTGCATTCCGACGCGAAAGTTCCGTTTACCATCAAGGTAATCGACTCGGATGAAGTCAACGCCTTCGCACTTCCGGGAGGGTTCTTCTATGTCAATAAGGGATTGGTTCTGGCAGCCGATAACGAAGCGGAGCTGGCGGGAGTGATGGCGCACGAAATTGCGCACGTCGCTGCTCGTCACGCTGCGGAGAACGAAAGAAAAGGTCAGGTGATGCAATACGGCCTTTTGATCCCCGCGATCATTTTCGGCGGCGGCATCGGACAGGCTATTTACCAGGGTGGCGGCTTTGGCGCGCTGCTGGGTTTCATGAAGTTCAGCCGTGGCGCGGAAGAAGAGGCCGACAAACTTGGCGTCCAATACATGTGGGCAGCAGGTTATGACCCAACGGCGATGGCTACTATGTTCGAGAAGCTAGAGGCTAAGAACAAGAAAAAACCAGGTTTCATTTCAAAGCTTTTCGCCTCCCACCCGGCGCCTCCGGAGCGTCGAGCGGCATCTTTATCGCTTGCTGCAAGATTCCCGGATCGCGATGAATATGTAATTAGTACTTCGGAGTTTCAGAGAGTTAAGGGAAGGTTGTTGAGACTTTCAAACGCCAGGGCATCGACTTCCGGTGCACTTCCCGGCGCTGAAGAAGGCGCTCCCGGACGTCCGACACTGAAGCGGCGACAGCCGACACCTGATGAGCCAACTGCGAATCCTGATACAGGCGAGAAGCCTGCCGAAACCAAGGAAGCGCCGAAGCTTAAGCGTAACGACGTTCCGGCTAAGCCGACCGAACCATAAGCGAACCGAGCGCGGTTCCTTCCCTAAGGGCTCCTCGTCCGAACGAGGAGCCCTTATGTTTTCTCCTGAACCCGCTGACATTGCTGCTTTAGCTTTCGTTAGGTAGAATCTAACCAACCAAGCGAATGCTGAATGTATTCGCCTAGAGAGCGGTCGGCGGGGTGAGGACGTTGACCGCTTTCGCTTTTTCAGAGCGGACCAACCGTCAGCCATTGTTTTGAAGCCAACAAACACACTGGCACCACCGAAATCGCGGTATTGTCAAAATCGAGATACTGATGCAGTTTGGCTCGTTACTTGGTTTCTTTGCGTCCTTTGCGAAATTCTTGGCGTCCTTCTTGCGGTAACAAAAGGCAAACAAACGCAAAGGTCGCCAAGGATTTCGCAAAGGACCCAAAGTCAAACTGCATCAGTGTCCAAAATCGAGGCAAACTTGACAACTTTCTGAGGGCTTCTGTATTCTAGCCGTTCGCTTTTTATTGGCTGAAAATAGAGATAGTTAACTATGTCGACATACTTCCCCAGCGGTAAGGATCTGGCTGGCAAAAGAAAATGGTTAGTGGTGGACGCAGCCGGCCAAACGGTCGGCCATTTGGCGTCGGAGGTCGCTTCAATTCTTACCGGCAAGCGGAGTCCTCACTGGACACCCTTTATGGATATGGGTGACCACGTCATTGTTATTAACGCGCGCAAGGCAGTGCTCAAAGGCTCGAAGCTCGATCAGAAGACTTATCGCCACCACACTTTGTATCCGGGTGGACTGCGTGAGATTTCTGCCCGCAACATGTTTGCGAAGCGTCCGGAAAGGGTACTTGAGCTGGCGATCAAGGGAATGTTGCCGAAAAACAAACTCGGCAAGGCTATGGGGAAGAAGCTGAAGATTTACCCCGATGGCGAACACCCCCACACGGCCCAACGCCCACAACCCCACGAATTGCCTTCACGTTCAAACCAACAATAAAAGACAGAGTAGATAAGAGGACGATATAGCTGTGGCTGATATTCAATACTATGGAACGGGTCGAAGGAAAACTTCGACCGCGCGTGTTTACCTTCGACCTGGAGCCGGTGAAGTGAAGGTTAATCGCAAGCCGTTTGAAAAATATTTTCCAAATGAAACTTTGCGAATGATCATTCGACAACCTCTGAACCTGACAGAAACGACGGGTAAGTTTGACGTTTTGATCAATGTGACCGGCGGCGGTCCGTCGGGACAGGCAGGCGCCATTCGCCACGGCATAACCCGCGCGTTGATTGAATTCAACGCCGACCTTCGTCCGACGCTAAAGCAAGCTGGCCTGGTAACTCGCGATCCGCGTATTAAAGAACGGAAGAAGTATGGCCAGAAGGGTGCGCGCAAACGCTTCCAGTTTTCGAAACGGTAGGAGAATTTCGGAATTCGAATTTCGAATTTCGGATTTCGTTTTAAGGCAGCTGTTTGATTTCACTTGAGACGCGGTTTTGCGTTAGTCGTATGACGCGAAATTCGAATTTCGAAATTCGAAATCCGAAATTTTCATTCCATTGTCGCAACTCAGATTGGTTGCTCTCCAGTGGAGAGTCAGTGAGTAGCGGCGAGTACATTAAACCATTTCACAAAGGAGACTCAGTTTGGTTTCGGTTACGATGAAAGAATTGCTGGAGGCTGGAGTTCACTTCGGTCACCAGGTAAGGCGTTGGAATCCGAAGATGAAAGAATACATCTTCGGCGAACGCAATGGCATTTACATTATCGACCTCCAGAAAACACAGCGCATGTTTCGGGAGGCCATCAACTTTGTCACGAACCTGATCGCCGAGGACCGAGGAAAAACAGTCCTGTTCGTGGGCACGAAGCGCCAGGCACAAGATGCTATTCGCGAAGAGTCGGAACGTTGCGGTCAGTATCACGTGAACCAGCGCTGGCTTGGCGGCTTGCTGACCAACTTCCAGACAGTGCAAAAGTCGATCAAGCGGCTGCGGGATCTGGAAGCGATGCAAACCGACGGTCGCTACGAGAAACTGACCAAGAAGGAACGCATCAAACTCGACCGCGAGCGCGAAAGCCTGAACAAGAACCTCTCCGGGATCAAGACCATGGGCCGACTGCCCGACGCGATTTTCATCATCGACGTCAGGAAGGAAGAGATTGCGGTCGCTGAAGCAAACCGATTGGGAATTCCGATTGTCGCAGTAGTCGACACGAATTGCTCGCCGGAGGGAATTGATTACGTCATTCCCGGCAACGACGATGCACTTCGTGCGGTTCGCCTCTTTGCATCACGCATCGCAGATTCAATTCTCGAGGGTCAGCAAATCGCCACTGAAGGCGGCGTGGTAGCGCCCACAGAAGCAGCCGAAGGCGCCGAGGCGTCAGAAGCTGCACCGACCACAGTGGCAGCGACTAGCGGCGGTGCGGTCGAATCTGACAGTGGCAATCAGGAAGCTCGAGCATCTGTCGCAGAGAGTGCGGAAGCCGAAGAACCTGAACCCGCCGATGCGGGCGCCGCGTCAGATGAAAGCGCCGAGTCTGTGGTCGCGGCGACATAGTTTCAGAAGTTCAGATTTTATTCATCGGCGAGCGCAGCCTTTTAGCGGGAGTTCCGCCGGGCTGCGTTTTTTGTTGAGCGACACAGACTTTATCTGTGTTCTTACTACCTTAGCCACAGACTGAAGTCTGTCACTAATCTATCGGGAGAAAATTTGTCGTCATGGCAGAGATAACAGCAGGGGCAGTCAAGCAGCTGCGCGAAAAGACCGGAGCCGGGATGATGGAGTGTAAAAACGCTCTGGTTGAATCCGAGGGGAATCAAGAGCGCGCAATTGAGATCCTGCGCAAGCGAGGCCTGGCCTCGGCCAAAAAGCGCGAAGGTCGTATTGCAGCGGAGGGTATAGTCGGCCAATACATACACATGGGCGGCAAGGTGGGAGTGTTGGTCGAAGTCAACTGCGAGACCGACTTCGTCGCGCGCGGCGATGAATTTCAACAACTGGTTAAAGACATCGCAATGCATATCGCTGCGGCGGAGCCCCGCTACGTGACACAACAGGAAGTTCCCGAACAAGCTCTGGAGAAGGAGCGCGAGATTGCTCGTGCCCAGGCCAAGAATGATCCGAAGAACGCTAACAAGCCCGACCAGGTAATCGACAAGATCGTCGAGGGTCGCCTTCATAAGTTCTACGAGGAGACGGTGCTGATGGCCCAACCGTTTGTCAAAGATCCATCCAAAACGGTCAGCGAGTTAGTCACTGAGAAGGTAGCGAAAACTGGAGAGAAGATTACAATTCGCAGGTTTACGCGCTACAAGATGGGTGAAGGACTGGAACGACGCGACGAGGACTTTGGCGGCGAGGTTGCATCTCTGGTCGGATAAAACTCTCGCAGGATTAGTTGGGACTTCCACAAAGACTATGATCGCCGAACAGCCGAAAAACGAAACGTCCGCGTTAGTCTACCGCCGGGTTCTGCTAAAGATTTCCGGGGAAGCCCTGATGGGCGAGCAAAGTTATGGAATCGACGTGGATGTCGCTCGTAAGGTTGCGGAAGAACTGAAGGCAGCCCAAGAACTGGGTGTGCAGGTTGCGGTGGTGGTAGGCGGCGGCAATATCTTTCGCGGAGTCTCTAAAAGCGCCGGCAACATGGACCGCGCCGCAGCCGACTACATCGGCATGCTGGCCACCGTGATGAATGCTGTGGTGCTTCAGGACGCCCTCGAAAAGCTCCAGGTACACACACGCGTGATGTCGGCCATCGACATTCCCCAACTGGCTGAGCCCTTCATCCAGAGACGCGCAGTGCGACATCTGGAAAAGCAACGCGTCGTGATCTTCGCTGCGGGAACCGGCAATCCGTACTTCACTACCGACACCGCCGCCGTGCTCCGGGCACTTGAGATCAAGGCAGACGTTATTCTCAAAGGTACAAAGGTCGACGGCGTTTATTCGGCTGATCCAATGCTCGATCCCAACGCCACGCGGTATGACCGTATTACCTACCAGCAGGTTTTGGAGCGCCAGCTGAAGGTGATGGACGCTTCGGCCATCTCGCTCTGTATGGACAACAATCTGCCAATCATCGTGTTCAATATGCGCCAGCCGGGAAACATTCAGAAGGTGGTAGCAGGCGATGACGTCGGCACAAAAGTTTACGTCAAGAAATAGTCAACCGTAGTCTCGGGAGCATTCGCTATGAATGAGAAGGACGTGATCAAAGATACGAAGCCGCGTATGGAGACGGTGATTGACGACTTTCGTCGCAAGCTCGCCACCGTGCGCACCGGCCGGGCCGCGGTCAGCCTGCTCGACACGGTGATGGTCGATTACTACGGCACCATGACTCCGCTCAATCAGATGGCTTCTGTGCACGCTCCAGAACCACAAATGCTGACGGTGCAGCCGTGGGACCAGACGCAGGTGGCCTCAATCGAGAAGGCTATTCGCGCCTCGGATCTAGGGTTGAATCCTTCAAATGACGGCAAGTTGGTGCGAATTCCCATCCCCCCACTCACCGAGGAACGCCGCAAACAACTTGCTAAGCAAGTCCACGACATCGCAGAAGACCATCGTACGGCGGTGCGAAATATTCGGCGCGATGCAAACGAACGTCTCAAGAAACTGCTCAAAGATAAGCAGGTCTCAGAGGACGCTGAGCGCGATGGGCTGGACGAAGTTCAGAAACTCACCAACTCCTATATCGGCAAGATCGATGAACTCTCCAAATCAAAAGAGCATGAGATCACCAATGTGTGAAGCTGCGTTATGATCGTGACTAGTTGAATCTATCGTCACCGAACGACAAACTTTTAGTCTGTGGCGCGACTTGAAAATACCGGGCGGAGAGGATTGTTAACGACAGGCTGCCAGTGATCCAGCCGCTACTTTGGATAAACGGACCAGTCCGTCGAACGAGTCGAGCGTGACCTGCGCTTTGCCGTTTCCAAAGCGGCCCACCAGGCGGCCTTTATCCGACCCGTCGGAAGCAACCTGGCGGGTGTCGAGCTTGAAGTCGGTCTCAATCGTTCCGCGATATGAAGAGAGGCTCGCTTCAAAACCGTTGCTGTCAGACGGCAAGATCATCTCAACTCTGCCAGACAGCGACCTCAGATTGTATCGGCCGTCCTCTCGCAATCTGCCGATGATTCGCACACTGCTGTTCGTGGCAACCGCCTCCACGTCGCCGCTGGTGTTCACCAGATCAATCGGCGCCTCCGTATTAGCCACGTCGATGCGACCGCGGGTGCATTTGATTTCAATTGGGCCGGAAATCGAGACTACGCGCACTGAGCTTTTTGCCTGGTGCACCCTGACGGCGCCACTTGTCGTGATCACCTCCACGGCGCCATTCGCATCCTCAATCTCGACGTTACCGCTGCGAGACCGCACCGTCGCGGCGCCAACCCTTTTGAGAATGATGCTGCTCCGGTCGCCGGAGACCATGACTGCGGTCGACATGCCGTTGACCTGAACATCACTACGCCAAACCTGAATTAACTCAATCTGAGTAGTTCGTGGAAGACTGAGCTCGAGATGAACTTTGAGATTCTCACCATGACTTTGAGGGGGCTCGTCGACTGGACTAGTAGGGGTGGCGGGTTGATCTACATTAGCGTAGTCGGCCTTCAGAAATAACCGCTCACCGCTAAGTTGGTCGAGATGATCAACTACGACCACCTCATCACCCCGTTCGCTTACGGCGCGCGCTTCAATGTCGTCACGATCCCAACCAGTCACCGTGATTCGACCAGTGGTCCTATTGCCCAGCACCACGCTTACCGCACGGATATTCACCGATACCCGTCCCTGGTAGCGTTTTTTCTCTCGGTCCGACTGCAGCGTAACACTCGCGGGGGAATCCGATTGCGCTAGAGAGATCCTGGGCGCACCGTGCTGGGCCAAGTTCATTGCCAGTAATGCGACGACGATGACAACACTTTCGACGAACGCTTTGAACCTACACGTTTTCATAGATTAAGTGGCTTCAATGGCTCCAACTTGAGACCTTAGAGCCGGCGCATTAATAGCCGTCTCTGCAATCCTTCAGCAAATCGTGATTCCTGGTAGTTACTCATCCGTCGCAACACATCAACCTTCCGAGCGTATGCAGTCAACATGTACTGCACCGCCACCGGATCGTCCGGATGTTGTCGCACGATTTTTCGAGTATTGACGATTGTACGGTCAATCGATGCAAGTGCGGTGTCGAGCTCTGCCCGAGTTGTCTCGTCGAGACGAGATCGTTTCCTCTCTACGGTTCGTGAGAGCATTGCAATCGCTGACAGATATTTCTGCTCTGCCTCCCTGACCAGTTGTTCAGGAGTTTTGGTTTGAGAACGTGCTTGCAGGGGGCGCAATGGACGAGCGGTTTTACTCCGAACAACGCGCAACTCAGCTTCCACCTTTGAGGCAGGTCTAGCGTTATCTTCGTTCGGTTTGGCAGACGTTTCCGTGGCGGGCCTGTCTGAAGCTACCGACGGCAAGGTTATGTCTGGAGATTTCTGGCTTGCAGCACTCTGGTCAAACGATCGATTGAAATTTACAACGTACCTCATGAAGACCACGGTCAATCCGATTGCTGCAATCAACAACACGGCTACCGCCCAGATACTGACCCGTGGCCGAGTAAAGAGCCTTTCCAACCAGGGCGACGCTTCGAGTGGCTGCAACTGCGGAACTGGTGTTCCTTCACCGAGGCGCGCGCTCACGCCAGCCCATAAGTCTGACGTTACCGCAGGTTCAGATTTGAAGCTCGAGTAGACCTCCGCCTCCGTGTCTAACTCGCCGAGTCGAACGGAGCATGTAGCACACTCGCTTAGATGTCGGCGTACTCCCAACGAAGTAGACTCATCGAGCTCGCCATCGAAATACGCTTCGATCAATGGTTCGCAGTCATGGCAGTTCATTTCTTCACCTCCAGGTAAGCGCGAAGTCGTTGTCGCATCTCGAGGCGCGCCCGGTGTAATTCAGTTTTCACTTTAGGCACAGAAAAACCTGTGATCTCCGCGATCTCCTGATAACTTCGGTCCTGCAGAATCTTGAGCACAAATACAACGCGCTTCTCTTCATCCAGCGTTTGTAGCGCAGTCTCCATGGCAGTGTTTAGTTCCCTTCCCAAAAGCTGATCGACGGGCGAGTTGGTGCGAGCACGGTCTTCATGATCTGTTGGTGTGGCGGCGGTGAGGTTTTGAGTGTCATACCGCCTTGAGCGCAACGACTCGCGGGCCACATTGCGACCAATGCCGAAGAGCCAGGTAGAGAACTTTGAATCATCGCGTAACTTTTTGAGGTTGTGATACGCACGGACAAAGGTTTCCTGAGTTAAGTCTTCAGCCAGATCCCGTTCCGAAACCATTTGGTAGAGAAATCCGAGGATGGGCCGTGAGTATCGTTCAAAGATCAGACGGAAAGCCTCCTGATCGCCGGCGCGGGCGTGCGCTATCAGATCCTCGGAACAGTTCATCAACGCCCCGGATTGCGAGCCTTGCCGGCGTTTAAGTTGAACCGCATCTAGTGCCAGCCGCTCAATCATCTGACTAATATAGTTCTTCTACTCAAATCGTCCCTAGCCCCTGCTTGTCACCCTCGGTCAATCTAAGAAGCTCGCTATCTATTTCGAAGATCGAGAACCAATCCTTTGTAAAGTCCTCGATAGAGATCGTTGGCCAACTGGGAATTCAGGTTCTTGAGCCTGTGATATTGCACGAGCGCATCATCTCTTTGCTTGAGGGTGAGTTGCACTGCCCCCAGGTTATAAATCGCTTCGTCGTAGTCCGGCTTAAGTTTGATGGCCTGGAGTAGAGATTCGGTCGCCTTCCTGTAGCGTAGTTGTTTGAAATAGACGACTCCCAAATTGTTGTAGGCCTCGTGGTAGCCCGGCTGAAACGCGATAGCCTGATGCAAATGCGTGATGACCCGGCTGTAATCACCGAGAGTGGACAATGCCAACGCGATGTTCCGGTGGGCTTGCGGCCAGGTTGGGCGGAGTCGAAGCGCCTGCTCGTACGCCGCGACTGCTTCCACGTGTGATCCAGATTCAGAAAGAGCAGCACCCAAATTGTTGAACGCCAGGGCATACTCCGGTTTGCGACGAATGGCTTCTCGGAGATGTCTGATAGCTGACTGCAAGTCACCTTGCTGGTAATACTCCGTCCCTAGGTTGCAATAGGCCTCAGCAAAATCAGGTTTGTAATGAATGGCCTCCGTTAACGAGTCAACCGCTTCCGCAAATCTCCCCATCGCTCCGTAAGTGACTCCAAGGTCGTTGTGCGCCTGAGCGTAATCAGGTCTCAGGGTCAGCGCCTTCTTGAAAGAATCAACCGCCTTTTCAAATAGCTTAGCGTCATATTGGCGAAGGCCCTCGGCACGATAGTCCGCCGCCGAGCCTGGCAACCTTGAACTACTCTGTCCGGCAACACTAGCCGCATCAAAAGTTGGAAAGAGCAGCAGCAGAGCCACCGCCACGAGCCTTGCGCATTTCATCCTGGCACCTCCGCTCTGCTGAGATCAGCGCTTCGGTGAGTTAGTGACGAAACTGCGCGAAAGGTTTCAGGTTTCTTCGAGTCGCAGACGAAAAAGGCCGTCCTGCTTCCGGCAAGACGGCCTCATCAGTTAATGCTTCTTCAGGATCTTATGGAATCGCAAAGACATCGTCGCCCAAATTCTGGTTTAGCTTCATGTCCTTGACGGTGTAGTCGGCAAAGAACGCACCCTGTTGCATTTCCATTCTCATCGTGAACGTAGCCGGAACCAAAACGCCCTCGACGTCCTTAAACTTCTTGTACTCCGTGCCAAATGTCTGACCGTTGTACGGCACGAGAAAGCTCATTACCCGGCCCGTAGTTGAATCGATGTAAAAATCAGTCGAGTTGCCTTCGGCGTCGGAGATGCGAAAGGCCCTCTGCTTCTTCTTGTCGGGAAGCGCAGTCACCGTGTACCCGGGTTGGTCAAACTTGGAGAGAACCGCAATACCAAACTTGCTCAGCGGCGGTAGCGTCACGCCCGGCAAAGAGCTGTATGACTGCTGCCCGTCGAAAATTTGCTTGAAACTTATAGCCGGCCGAGCGTCTATTTCAATCCGCACCTTATCGCCGGCAGTCGCAATGACAAACGCACCCGGGATCGATTGTGTTGAATTTGGCGCGTACAAATCCACCGACCCTCGCAGCACCATATTCTTAACTGACTTAAACTTTTCCCCACCTAAAGAAGCCAAAGCTGCTCGGGCCAGGTCAATTGGAGGAGTCGTGGGGGTGATAGCAGAGGCACTTGCACCTGATGCGGCGGAAGACTTTGAGTTCGATTCTGCCTGCGCCAGAACGCTTGTAAATGAGCACAAGACCGCCAGCGCAACCGAACCGAAGACTCTGATTTTCATAGAATTGTCCTTTCTAGAGCACGCAGTTAGACCTGTTAACGCTAAAGCTGCCACTGAGGTTTCTTTAAACTTCAGTGGCAGCTTTTCGGATTTGTCTCTTTAGAAGCTGAAGCGCAGCTGAGCCGAGACTCGTCGATTGCCGGCGCCGGTCCCACCGCCGCCGCCGAAACCTCCGAAGCCACCGCCTAGCGAGAGACTCTCACCGAAGGATGGCGACGACAAGTTACCAACCGGGTTCGAAAGGTTGACCTTGTTGAAGATGTTCTGAAAATTGATCGAAAGCTGCATCGTGTAGCGCTTGGCTTCAGCGGCCGGACCGCCCAGGCCCTGGAAACCACCGCCACCACCGCCACCGCCGCCACGAGGGCCGCCACCACCGCCGCCCGGTCCACCGCCACCATCGGGTACGCGAGGTACTCCGCCCCCGCCTCCGGGACCGCCTCGGCCATCACGTCCTCCAGCTGCATTCGCGGCAGTCTGCTGACCCTGGCCCGGTGCTCCTGGTTGCCTGTTTGCAGCGCTCGACCCGACAGTACCAAAGCTCCACGTTTTACCAACCCGGAGATTGACTGCGAAGAACCCCGGCCCGTTGCCAAAGTTACGCGGGATGAGCGCCTCGCCTGCGGCCGGACGCAAGTTGAAATTGCCGAAAGGCGTACACCTGATATCGGTGGGTGGATTGGAGCAATCAACCCCATCAGGCGCAAACGAAGGACGCTCCGTGAACTGCCGATCCAGGTTAGTGTCGAGGCCAGTCGTAATGTTGAAAGGACGTCCCGAGGTATAAGTCACAAACGGGTTCAGAGTAACTTGCCAGGGAAGGTTAAGAGATCCAAAGAAGCTGAATCGATGCCGGATGTCGAATCCGGCGCGTCCATACTCTCCGGTCAAATCATAAGAGTTCACCGGGAAGAGACCGCCACCCTGACCATCGGCATCGTTTTTCGTCTTACTGAGAGAATAGTTAGCCCCAAACGTCAGCCTTCTATTGAATCGATTGTTGAAGCCGAGAAACCACTGATTCTGATCGAATCGGGCGCTCGATTCATACTGGTAGATCTCACCGACATTGCCGAAAGGACGCGTTCCGTTAGGATTGAGCGGCGTAATTGAGTCTGGCAACGGCGCATTGATGTCGCGCGCGCGAATCACATGTTGAAGGTGAATCGTGTAGAAGCCCGTGAACATCGTGATCCGATGAGGTAGTTGCCTCTCGACCTGAACTCCAGCCACGTAAACAGTCGGAGCCTGCAAGTTGTCAGCCACCCGCCAGGTTACGGTCCGCGGAATAGCAGTCAGATCCGCAGCCGTGGGCACATTCGGAAAAGCATCAAGTGGAGTTTGACCAGGGGGAATAAACACCAGTTGACCGTTGATCTCTTCGTAAAGCGGTCTTTCCGTCGCGAAGAACTGACGCTGGGTCGTGCCATTAAATCGATTCGCCGTCAGAGTGTTGCCCTCGCTGAAACGGTTGTAGAAAACTCCGGCGCCGACACGGATTACCATGCTTGGTGGGCGAGTAGAATTCGCCGCGCCCGGAGACCAGGCCAGGAAAACGCGTGGCGCAAAGTTAAATTTGCTGTTGATGTTTGTCTGATTCTCATAGCGTAGGCCGGCGCCCACAGTGAGATTTGGGCGCAAACGCCAGTCGTCCTGCACGTAAAACCCGGCGTCGAACTGACTCACGCTCGCTGCGGGATCACCGGCGGAAATGCTGAACTGTGATGCTCCTCCACCTAACGCCCGGATTTGAGTAGCGGCAAGTCCGAGCTGTTGGCCAAGCAAAGTACGCCGATAACGTTCCAAACTATCGACGAAGATCGGCTGACTAATGATTGGGTTGTTGTTTGCGTCGAGAGTTGGGACAGTGCCGCCGCTGAAGACATATGTGCCGCCAAAATTATTCGGATTGCTGTCGGAAATACTAATCCTGCGGATACGTCCACCAAACTTGAGCGAATGGGTTCCTTTCTGCCAGGCCAGGAAGTTTGTGAGCTCCCATCTATTGCTACTGTTGATGGCGTGACCCACTTGCGAACCGCCGCTTATAAACGCGCTACTCACGTTGAGCACGGGGACAGTATTGTCTCCCAGGCTCTCGTTACTGTTGCGCGAATACTGGAACCGCGTCTCGTTGATCATTGAAGCGTTGAGTACTGCGGTCTCAGTTATCGATATGCTCTGCGAAGTCGAGAAAGTATTGTAAGCACGCTCTGGGAGCGAGAAGCCGCCAACGCCACTGTTCTCAGTCCGAAAACGGTTGTAGCTATAGCGCGCCACGAGAGTGTTGTTGGTGTTGATTTGATAATCAAGGCGCGGGCTGAAACTCAGGTTACGGCGCGGCACCACGACGCCAAATCCCTGATCCACAGGGTTGAGGTTTGCGTCCAACGTTCTGACATTAACTAACTCATTGTCGTCAGTCTCACGTCGATCGAAGTCGATGAAAAACGATGCTTTCTTTTTGACTATCGGACCGCCCAGGTTGCCGCCAAAACTGCGGACCTGGTAGGGAGTGCGACTGCTGGAGAATGGATTTCGCGAGTTGAGGCTCTCGTCTTCGAAATTGATGAACGAGCTGCCTCGAAGCTTGTCGGTGCCTGGCCGTGTCAGAATCTCGATACGCCCCGACGCCTGGTCGTTCTCAGCAGAAAACGGATTCTGGTTGATTCGAATCTCTCGAATCGAGTCTTTTGGCGGCATGCGTCCGCCGGAGAATCCATCGATGAAAATCTGCCCGCCATTTGGACCGACCGACGGTCCGGCAAGGGCCTGTAAGGCAGCTGCCAATTCGTCGGGATCGTCAGGAAGGGCGTCCAGATCCTTGCCGGTAATCAGCGTCTGATTCGCATTATTAGTCGATTCAGTACTCAAAGGCGTTTCTGCCGCCACCGTTACCTTCTGTTCTCCGATCGTAACGTTGAGGGTGAGATCCAGCGTTTCCCGCTTCCCTGCCGCCAGGTCAATTTCGGCTTCATCGGAAGGCGCAAAGCCCGGAGCGGAGGCGAGCACGATGTACTTTCCAGGCGTGAGCCCACTAAATGTGTAGATACCTTCGCCATTGGTCGTCGTAGTCTTGGCGGTACCACTGGCATCGATCAGGGTCACGGTAGCGCCCACAATCGAAGCGCCAAGTTCGTCTTTGATCGCGCCTCGCAACGTTCCCCTACCCTGTTGGGCCAGAACTAAAACTGCAGATAAGGCAACGAGAAGACCGATGCCCACTAACTGTCGAGAAAAGTTTTTCAAATTATTCATGATTAAGCTCTGTGAAAAAGCACCGTCGTCGCATTTGATGGGCCTAGCTTCCTACTTCAATCCACCTAGGGTAAGCCGATGCCGAATTGAATTCCTGACCCCAAACCCGCTGCCGGGTTGGGTGCTGATGGCCCGCCGGTTTGCTGCTGTCTTGCCGCCATCATGTTGAGTAATGTGTCCGCGCCCGAAACGAGCGCGATTGCCGTTAGACGAGTGGGATCGGCGCCTTTGGTACTGGAAACCACGATGGTGTCGCCTACCTTAAGGTCAGCCAGTGCGATCGTGGGCAGGCGCTCTAACATGTCCTGAATATTGAAACCGCCGCCGCCAGTTCGCATCCCGGCCCCGCCCGGACCGCCTGGTCCAGCTTGTCCACCACCCGCAGCGGGTTGCGTCGCGGCGCCGCTCGGTGGTCCCCCGGCGCCCGGCCGCGCGCCCGTCATCATCGTCATCTCGCTGGCCGCAGGAAATTTCCGCAAAACTGCGTCTTGCTTAATGACAATCGTCAGCGGCTGCTTCTTCTCCAGGTCAGTGATTTTGATTTCACCAGTGGTCGGATCCACGGCGCTTACCGTGCCGGCCACGGTACGAAACGAACCCGTCACTATCTTCTCGGCGGTAAACCTGGTTCCATCGGTACTTCGCTCCCCCAGGGCCCGTACCTGGTCTCCCACCTTAAACTCATCGAGCGTGCTGACTTTCGCGTCACCAAATTTTATGGAGTCGGGGGCATACCGTCGCAGGTCGACTTTCTCAGCAACCGGAATGATCACCGGCTGCGTACCAGCCATTGAGCGAGTTGTGACGGTGATCTCTTTATTCGTTGGGTTGATCGCCGCAATCACTCCGAGAATCCCACGCCGACGCCACTCCGCTCGCTCGGCTTCCTGCTTCTTGGCGATGTCGGCTTTGGTCATTACGATTACTGCCCTGGTCGGTACAGTCTTTTTGTCGTCTGACACTTTGCCTCGGGCCATTACCCGGTCACCTTCGCCAACCTCCGCAAAAGTAATTTTCGCCGCGTTGGCCAAAGACGTTTCGCCTGGCGCCACCCGGAGGTAGGAGGTTGCGTCACTCAGCACTGCCGTAACCACCGAACCGGCGTCAGTCTTCACAGTCATTTGTTTGGCATTAGCGTCGATTGCTTTCACTTCGCCAATGACCGCGTTTGGGGTGATGTTTGGATCGCCTGTTTGCTGCTGCGTCGCCCCGGGAGTCGCCGTCGTTTGTGCAAGAACAAGAGGTCCGATGGTCGCCGTGAGCAAAACCGCAAAAATGACAAGATTCTTTCGATTCATAATCGCTAATTCCTTGTTATTAATGTTCCAGAAAACGAGATCCGGGAGAGACTACTAGCGGGAGTAGCCTTCGTCCTTCTGTCTCTTTGCGTCTATCTCGGCCATTAAGGTGTCGAACTTCTTTTGCTGTTCAGCACCCAGCAGAGATCGCATTCGCCCACGCGTCTTGATTCGTAACTCTTCATACCTGGGTCGCAATTCGCTGCGTAGCGCACGAAACTCGTTTCCGGTTTCGTCCAGGACTTTGCGCATTTCCTTCGCTTGCTCTTCGGTCAGGCTCAGATCAGTACGCATCTTTTCAAAGGTGGCTTCGCGGTCGCGCCGGTGAGAGTTCCGGAACGATGCGGTTGTAGTGGACCGGTAGACTCCACCAATCCCAACTCCAGTGATGCCGCCCAGCGCAAAGACAACTACCAGTACAAGCCAGGTCTTAAGTCGTGATTTTGCTTTGTCTATCATCTGGCTGGTTCCCGCTCGTCCCTGGCGACAATCGTCTCGAACACTTCTTCGGTGGTTAATGGACGTCTTTCGGCGAAAACCAAACTATCGATCTGTGAATCGTTGGTACCGAGGTATGCATCAACACTAAACGCCGCGTTTGCCGATTTGTTCCCTGTATAGAGAAATAGTCCGGAGCTCAATGCCGCCGCGAGACCCATTGCCGGAATTGCTTTCCTCGAAATTAACCAGAAGCTGGCCCAAATCCCGCCTCGTTCGTCCGCTTCGAGCTCTTGTTTTATCGCCGTCCGAACACGCGAAAAGAGAAACGGCGACGATGCCAGGGCTGCAGCTTCCTCATCAGCGAGTACAGAGACGTCAACAATCCGGCGTCCTGCTCGGGCCAGTCTTTCGTCTTGTCCTGGCGATTTGCGTTTCATTTGTCTGAATCCCCAGCTAAGTGGGTTGATTATTTATGTCTGCGGTGGCAGGGCGGACACCAATTCGATGGGTATTAATAGCCCTGTTATTAAAAACGTTCCCCGAAGGCGATCGGTTACAAGAATTTTTCAAGAAGGCGACGAAGTTCACTTCTGGCCCGAAATACGCGGATTTTAACCTTGGACGAGGACCAGCTCATGGCCTTTCCAATCTCCGCCACCGACAAACCCTCCACCTCAAGCAGGACCAGCACCACCCGGTCTTCCGCGCTCAGGCGAGACAAAAGCTTGTTCGCGAGGTCCCTGCTCACCGTAGCCGATTCGATCGACTCATCGGACGACTCAGCGCACAGCCGGCCAACGGTCTGAAGCTCCTCGGCAGTTAGTTCCCCTATTCCACTCTCCGGGCGCCGGCGTCTTTTCCTCAACTCGTCGTAGCAGATATTAAATGCAATTCTTGAAAGCCATGCTGCCAGTGAGCCTTCCCGTTCGTCAGAAAACCCCGCCAGAGCAAAGTAGGCCTTGGTGAAACACTCCTGAACAACGTCTTCAATTTCTTCCTGTTTCTGGAAGAAACGACCGGCGATGATCCCCACCCGCCGCCGGTGTCGCTCGAAGAGTATTTCGAATGCTGACTCGTCGCCGGCACAAGCTGCGGCAGCTAATTCACCGTCGGGTGGTTCAGTTGATGAATGCCCGTCAGACGAGCGGCCGAGACGCGAATCTTCGAGCGGCCCTGGCACTGGATGGATTTCGTCGTGATCCTGATGTCCCATCCATCCTCCGGCGGTCGGCCGCTTATAGTTCAACCATACATACTAACGAAGCTGAAAAGTTCGAGGCTTCAGGTGGAGTTTTGACGTCTGAGGTACGTGTTCAGTCAGTGGAATGTTGCCTTTACAAGCCAAAAAGGGGTAGCAATCAACAGTGCAAACACCGTCAGAAGGGGACTTGTGGCGTCGACCTGGGCGAAAGCACGGAGGATAAGCCGGCGTAATGAGATTTCTAAACGGAGAGCGCTCGTCGCCGCCAGCCGGGCCGATAGCGCGCAGTCAGCGCAAGGCCTACACTGGTTACCACGACGAAAGCAACGACGAAGGGCCAAACGTAAGGTAGTGAGGAAAGCACGATCCAAACAGCCGTTCCAAGAAGTAACGCTACCGATTCCGAATTTCCCAGCAGCGGCAGCTTGCGTTGTAGCCACCGTCCGGTCGCTGCGTAGATCACAACTCGGCCGAACAGGGTAGCAGCCAGAATGAATAGGAATGCGGCCAGACCGATAATGGCGCTGAGGGGAGTCGGAAGAAAATGCAAACTAAAGGTCACACCAGCGCCGAGGATGGCGGCGCCGACAAATCCGATCAGAGCCAGGCGCACATTGGTTAGTTGTAGCCTCGCTATACCCTGGCTGATTGTCACGGGGATAAGCGCTGTGATCACAAGAGAGACAACAAACCAAAAGAGAACAGCTAGGATTCGAAATCCCACGTAACTTGCCGACCAGTGTGGCTTAACCATTTCCGAAGGATTGCGCAGCATGTTGCGCAATTCCTGCTCATACCCTGCGTACATAATCGTGGTTTGGGTACCACGATTTGGCTTAAGGTCGCTTGGCCGGTAGCCACCGCCAATGACGATCACGTCGCCACCAATTCTTGCGCCTTTGAGTTGAATCACTGAGCCGCCAATGGCTGCCACGTCTCCCTCAACCGTGCCCTCTACAATGACGTCACCGCCTAGAGCGATGGCTCCGTTCTTAACCGTTCCGGTAATTTTGATCGAACGGCCCATGCCGTAGGCGATTGTGTCGCTCACGCCATCAACCACGTAAACTTCGTCAGCCGTTGATTTCGTTGCTACCTGCGCCTGAATCGCAACGAACCCGGCTAACACCGAAAACAAAAGGCCGCCCATTTTCAGGAACAACTGCAAATACAAGCGACAGCGATCAACGAACGCGTCGCCGTTCACAAGTTCATTCACAGTTATTGCTCGAGCTATGCCCATGTCTAAGTTGCTTCGCTATTCAGAGAGTTGCACTTCGTGATGCTGGTGATAACTGGAGATTAAGAGAGAGAGCAAGACGATGCCGAGACATAACAGGAGCGCAACCAACCCAACAAATGGCGTTTCAGGAATCAACCCCCCACTGACTACTCTTGATATTACCGTTAAGCCAACTGTCGCGTCGCGGAAGGCGGTCCACAGAAATTCGAAGACGCCAATGATCTTTGCGACCCTCGCCTCGCCGTTCAAAATCACCGCCTTGCTGGCTGCCGCACCAAGCAAAGTGAAGGACGAGAAAGCCAGGATTACGCAAAACCAAAAAGCCCGCTTGCGCTCGACCCGCTCACGCACGCCGCGCATATCGCTTTCAGCGCGAGCTGCCACCATTTTGCTGAAATTATGTGGGACCGGAAGATCCGGAGTCCGGCTCATCGCCGAGTCGAGTGCGCACATGAACAGCTGTTGAGCTTGCAGTTCCGAATTGCAGGGCCGACAAACTCGCAAGTGTAGTTCGAGCCGGCCAGTCGCGGCAGCATCCAACTCACCGTCAAGGAATGCGGCAATCCGATCTCTCCGGCATTTGGTTTCGTTCGTCATCCGTCTCGTGTCAACCTACATACTCGTAATGCCACGGTCTACAAACTGTTGTCGCATCATCTCGCGCGCTCGAAACAGGCGATTCTTTACTGTCCCCAGTGGCAACCCCGTCACGTCAACGATTTCTTCGTAAGTAAGATCCTGGGAATGGCGCAAGACGATTAGTTCGCGGTAAGCGCTCGGAAGTGAACGCACGACCGATTCGATTTCCAGCCTCCGCTCTTTTCTTTCACTTTCCTGCTCCGGGCTCAGGCTTCCACCCTCAATAGGCAAGTCGTAAGCATCGCCTTCAATTCCGTTGCTCAGCGACCGCTCGCGGCCGGCATTTCGCCGCAGATGGTCGACTGCCGCGTTGTGCGCGATTTTGTAGATCCAGGTGGAGAACTTAAATTCTGACCGGTAGCGGGAAAGTGAACCGTAGACTTTGATGAAAATCTCCTGAGTCAGATCGAGCGCCGCCTCGTAGTCGCCCACCATCCGATAGACATAAGCTGAAATCGGACGCTGATAGCGTCTGACCAGTTCTTCAAAACTGCCTTCGCTGCCACGATTGGCGGTGGCCACCAGTTCGCGGTCGCTCGCGTCTTTCCACAGGGCTGGGGTTGCAATCATGCTCATGACGCTCAGGTTTTACGTCGCTGAAACTGGGAATGTTTCAGACCGGAGTTTTGTCGCCTTTGCCACGTCCCAGGCCGTAAGCGGTTAAGCGCAAACGAGGTCCGTCTCCAGACTCGTTTTCGGCTACTTGCCCAGGGAAGCCAGGCCTGCCGGCGCGGCAATGGCGTCAAAACTCAATTCGCGCGTTGGCAGGTTGAGCCCAAGGTCCGCCGCCCCAAGTACGTGCAAATTGCCACCCAGTGTTTCGTTAACGATCTCAGTTGCTCGAGACTTGCTGAATCCGTTGCCGGTGACCAACAAAGCAGACAGCATCTGATTCGCTTCAGTCTCAGCTGCGCGCCGATCTCGGTAGAAGAGCAGGAGGCGATAAAACTCATCTTCCCGTTCGTCCTCGTCACAGGAAACGCTGCGCAAAATTAGTGGTTGCTTATCTCGAAACACTACCGCGGTGAATCCGTTATCTGAAGCGCTGAGCAACAGGGTGTCACCTTTGAATCCATTTCCGGTAAGCCACTGAGCCTCACCCATGTGCCGCGGCAGTACCAACCCCGTGCGCCATCCGAGCGAGCCGAACGTGGATTCATATTCATCGAGCACTGCCGAACGCGCGGCAACGATCAGATAACGATCTCTTCCCTGCGAATCTTTCGGAAGGGTTTCGCGCGAAATCGAAAGCTCTTCGCGCGGGACAGCAAATCCGCGATCAATTTTCCACGCTACCATCTCTTCCAACTCTCTCGGTGAAGAGGCCCGCTCTTCGAGGGTCAGAATCAATGCTCGAGTGGCGGCTTCCGGAAGAGCAACCGACCAACGCTTTTGGCGCAAGAGACCAGCGCTCGCGATCAATTCAGAGAGCGCCACCGCTAACTCCGCCCTGTCTGAAATATTCGACTCAGCGAAGCTCGGCGTGATCAGCGACTCGGGCAGACTCACAGTCGCGGCTCGACGTAAGTTGCGTTGGTGTCCGCGGCCGGCATCGATATCAACCACCGACGCCATTCCTTTTTCCAGGCCCAGCGCGGTTGACGGATACCAGGGCTTAACAAGTTTTGAGATGGGATTAGTCATTGCCGATTGCCAATTGCCGATTGCCAATTGCCGATTGCCGATTGCCGATTGGTCTTTAACCATTGATAGTGCTTCGAACCATCGGTATCTACTTTCGAACTGGTAGCTTCAACTCGGAACCGTCGCTTCTATTTCGAACCATCGCTTCTCTTAACGTAGAGGCTAAGGACCAATCGGCAATTGGCAATTGGCAATCGGCAATGCCTACAATTGGCAATGTCACCATTCGCTATACGGCGTACCTTCAGATGAAACGTCGGTTGATGCGCTGTGAACGTCGGTAACTCCCTGCTCACCTGAGGTGGAGTTTGGATCCTCGCCAGTCACCACAGTCCAGTCTTTCTGGCCCGTAAATGGATCAACCGGTAACTCGCGCATGTAGCGCTCGGTAACCAGCTCCTCCAGCGACTGAGGTAACTTGCCTTTGTCGGCAGCAAATTGATCAAGCAGAGAGCGCATCTTGAAGAGATCGTCGCGCAACACGGCTTCCCGCGTGTGCATGATCGTCCTCTGATATTGCGGCAGCACAATCGCGGCCAGAATGATGATGATTGAGATCACGATCATCAGTTCCAGCAGCGTGAACCCACGGGCGAAGGAAAGGGAGACGGGGAGACGGGGAGACGCGGTGAAAGAATCCCTTTCTCCCCGTCTCCCCTTCTCCCTTTCTCCCCGTCTCTCACATTTACCAGTCACTATACTTCTCTCCATTCAATGCCGTGTCGCGGGATTTGGAGCGCACGTCGAACACATTCTCACCGCCCCAGGAACCTGAGTCAGAAGCGTCGTAACAGGAGCGCAGATCCCATTCGGCTTTCCCGGTCGTAGGGTCGACAGGAATCGCCCGCAGGTAAATCTTCTTCTTGGTAGATAACTCGCTATCGAGCACGCTCGTCTGGTCATCAATTCGGCCACCTTGAGATTGCAGTCCCCGTCCACCCACGCCCGAGCCGCTGCGGGGAACCACATTCACACCGCTGACCAATGTTTCGAGGTCCGGCGGGTAACGGTCGGGATTGTCCACGCCGAAGACGGTGCAATCGCTAATGATCACTTTGCTGCGCGGGTCGATCAGAAACTGTTGCTGCTGTCCCCCGCCGCCGCCGCCCTGCGATACACTTCCCGTGCAAGCCATGCCTACCGTGTCACGGTGGAATTCATCGATCGCGATCCTCATTTGTCGGAGCGCGTCGCGCAGTTGCTGCTCTCGCTGCCGCTTTACCGATACCTTCAACAAAGGAATGACACCCAGCGTAAGAATGGTCAGCACCGTGATGGTCATGACCAACTCGATGAGCGTAAATCCCGTTTGTGGCACAACCGCAGATCGCAATCTGAAGTTCGACATAGACGACCATCGCCTCCGCCACAGAGTAACGCGGCGACCAGCAAACCAAGCGCTCGTTTCTGTGCCGCCGCGTCGACGCGTTTCCGCATCTCGCTTTCTTACCTCATGTGCCATCTACTGCTTCACTGTCGTCAGACCCTGGGCCAGGTCAAGCACAACCCCCTGCGCGTCGCTGGCTACCAGGTGCATCGTGTTCTTGTCGAACACTATGCCGGCATCGCCTGGAGCGATGGCTTCGAACTGAATGAAGACCATGGCCCCCGAACCTTTCATGGGCGTGGTGGCATCCGCTGAAACGGAAATCAAACAAACACCATCCTGACTAATAGACTGAGTCATACTCGGTGACTTCCCAATCGGGAAAAGAGTTCCGTAGGAAATCAGCGTGACTTTGACTACCTTTGGATTGAACTTCAGCCCGAGGACCGCCAGACTGAGCGGAACGTCGGAGTTGATTTCAACAGCATAACGTCGCTTATCGCCAACCCTCAGCGCTACATCTTCTGACGGGGTTAAGCTTAGCCTCGCCACTCTGGCCCCATTTCGTTTCGCGCTTACGCCCGCATCAATCGGAGTCGGCAAACTCGTCAGCACAGCGTTTCGATTACCACCGGCTCCCGAATTCACAGCTGCTAATTCTGAGGCAGCCTTTTCGCTGACCAAAGACTTAGGTGCAGGCACGAAGGCTGGAAGCTCTTCAGCTGGCTGTGACTTAACGTTGTGAGCCTGTACCCCACTCGCCGGTGCGGCCACGGTATCGTTTTGCTTAACCGCGCGTGGTACCGGCGATGTGGTGGCTGTCGTTTGAGCAACTTCGGTGGACGCCTTCGCCGGCGAGAACGGTGCGGGTTCAACATCTGGCAATTTGACGACCGAGTTTCGTGGCAGGCGACGAGCCGCCGCAATCTGATCTTCTCGATCCGACTCGATAATCATCGCTTCGAGAGAACCAGTGGTCGGCGACTGCAAAGTCCCGCTTGGACGCATCTCTTCATCGCGCGGAGTTACGTTTGGTGCGCGCAATACACGCGGCGTTACCGCAATCACAATATCGATGCGGCGATTGTCGCGTGTTGGCGACGTAAACAAACGACCGAGCACGGGAATCAGACCTATTAAAGGAAGTCCGGCGCGGCCATTGGTCTCCACATCCTGTGACACGCTGGCAAGCATCATGGTGCGATTGTTTTGGACGCGAGCGGTGCCGCTGATGGTGCGTTCAGTAAATGTCGGCGTCAGTGTCCTGGCACCCAGGACGTCTTTCGACTCAATCGACATCTTCACCTGAACATCGAGATTCGTAAAAACCTGTGGTGTGAATTTTAGTGTTAGCCCGGTGGGCTCATAGTTGATGACTGGAAAACCGCCACTCGGGAAATTCGTGCCCGGAGCAGGTTGCCCGGTTTGAATGCCGAACGGAAAAGCCTGCGCAGTTTGCACCGGAACACGCTGTCCAATGCGAGCGCTCGATTCCTCGCCGTTGAAGGCATGTACCTGGGTCGACGCTATCAGTCGGGTGTTGTCCTTACTCTGAAAAGCCGTAAATATGGAAGGTGGAATAATCAAGGCATACGCCAGCGCCGTCGGAACACCACCGGCAATAGCAGCCACGTTCACACCTCTATCAACCGCACGTACGGTAGCGTTGTCAGTCAGAACCGAAACGCCCTGCGAACCTCCCAGATTGAATCTCCCATCAGTTCCCGGAGTGCCGAGTTGATTACCCAACTGCAACAGATCGCTCCTGGACACTTCGTAAATATTGACGTCCATGACCACTTCAGCGCGGTCTTTGTCGATACTGGCCAGCAGGTCGCCGATGAGACGGACATTTTCCGCGGTGTCACGTACGGTCAAACTGTTAGTCGCGTCATCAGGGACCACGATGGTCTGCGGGCGGCCTACTGAGGGCGGGATTGCCTGTTGGATCAGCGTGCGCGCGTCGCTCGGTTTCATGTTGGAGAGAAAGAACGTGCGGAGCACTAGCTGCTGATACTGTGGCCGTCGATTTTGCTCGGCAACCAGAATCGTACGACGGCTCAACTTCTGGAAAAACATTCCTTCCTGCAAAAAGAGATAGTCGAGAGCTTGTGCGGTAGTGACGTCGCGCAGATTAATATCAACTGTACGCGGCTGGGCAAACGACTGCCGATCGAAAACAACGTTGAGCTGTAACTGTTCCGCAAGACTGCGAATAAAGGATTTGAGATCGCCGTTGTAATTGATCACGCGGAGTTGTTCGACGCGAGCCGACGGTACGACCGGATCTTGAGGGGTTCCACTTGTGCCTGTGAGATTGCCGCTGTCGGGCAATTCGCCGTTCTTGCCGCCGTGGCCGTTGCCCGATCCATTCGTACCTTCTTTTACGCTTTGCAGCCGAAGCATCCGATCCATCTCAGAGACAGCGAGTTCGTTGACCGGGTCGTAGCCATAAGCTTGTCGAAAGGCATTGTAAGCTCCGACATAATCGCGCTGTTCAGCCAGTGCCCGACCCTGCTGCATGAACGACTGCGAAGCGTTGAAACTCGCTCGCCGGAAGTGGAGCTGATACTCAACGTTCGACGGATCGGCGGCAAGCGCGAGAGTGAATTCCTGGGCAGCTTTGTCCCACTGCTGCGCCGCCTCAAACTGCATCCCGCGTTTGAAGTTCTTCTCACCTTTCTTGGCTAGCGCCGTCACAGGCACCAGCAACAAGCTAAAGGTCAGGAGAAACGAAACGAGTATCTGAGTTTTGGTTTTTACTTTCATGGCGATCTCTCTTTTTTCCGGGAGGTGGAAACTCGTAGCGGGCCTAATAATGCCTCTCAAGCGTTTAAGATGCAACAGCTCCAGACCCGTTTTCTTTAACGCCCCTTGTGAAATCCAGTTCCTTAAGGTTCAGAGTCTTAGCTAGGGCGTGCAGCAAGCAGCCTAAAGGCTGGACTCTAAACTAGTTATTTACCCGCGCTAATTTCTTCAACGAAGGTGACGCGGTTAATTTCATGTAGGGTCGACTGCCCCGCGAACACCTTCTTCAGGGCCGATTCACGAAGGCTGGCGAGGCCTTCGGCTTCCGCCGCCCGGCGGACCTCCGAGCCTGGCCTTCGCTCGACGATCATTTCGCGGATATTGTCGGAGAGATCGAGTAATTCGTGAATGGCGGTACGGCCACGATAACCAGTGTGATTGCACGCGTCGCAACCGACGTTCATATAGAAGGTCGAGTCGCGATGTTCTGACGCTCTTAGGCCCGATTCTTCAAGCTCCACGTCTGACGCCTGATATGCACGTTTACAATAAGGACACAGCAGGCGAATTAACCGCTGCGCTAATACACAGTTTAGAGAGGAGACAAAGTTGTAAGGCTCGACGCCCATGTTAAGAAAACGTCCAATCACGTCGATGACGTTGTTCGCGTGTACGGTAGTGAACACCAGGTGGCCGGTTAGAGCGGACTGAATGGCAATCTGCGCGGTTTCGGTGTCGCGTATTTCGCCGACCATGATCTTGTCAGGGTCGTGACGCAGAATCGAACGCAGTCCTCGGTCGAATGTCAGGCCCTTCTTCTCGTTGACTGGAATCTGCGTGATGCCGTGTAACTGATACTCAACCGGATCCTCGATCGTTACGATCTTGTCTTCCTCGTTTCGGATCTCGTTCAGCGCCGCATAAAGCGTCGTGGTTTTTCCCGAACCGGTTGGACCAGTTACGAGCACCATGCCATAAGGCTCCGCGATGTAACGACGAAACTTTCTCAGGTCTTCTTCGGCAAAGCCGACCACGTCCAGATTCAGGTTGCGAAACGCTTCGTTGATCTGTTCCTTGTCCAGAATACGAATGACGGCGTCCTCGCCGTGAATCGTCGGCATGATGGAAACGCGGAAGTCGACGTTTCGTCCCTTGTAACGTACGCGGAAGCGTCCATCTTGCGGCACGCGGCGCTCAGCGATATCCAGTTCCGACATTACCTTGATGCGCGAAATCAGCGTTTGATGATAGGCGAGGTCAATTGGGTCGACTTTGGCGTAGAGCGCTCCGTCAATTCGGTACTTAACCTGGACTTCTGTGTCGCGCGTCTCAATGTGAATGTCTGAAGCACGCGACTCCATGGCATTGTAGATGATCGTATCGACCAACTTGATGATCGGCGACATCTCAGAATCTGTTGCCAGACGATCAAGATCCAGCACCTCCTCGCCGTGTTCAGTCTCTCTAACGAGAGAGATGCGAAATCCGGAAGCGGCTTCCTGGAGCACTCGCTGAGTTGCATCGCCGCGGCGCAGGATGACTTCGATCGCCCCGGCAGTAGCTACGTGAGGGACAATGCGCGTGTGAAGTGCGTTGGCCAGCTCATCAAGCCGGTCAAGGTCAGTTGGATCGGCCATCGCCAGGTGCAGACCTCGCCCATCGCGCTTTAATGGCAGGAATTGATGACGCACCATCAAATCCACGGGAATCTCATTGAACAAGGCATAGTCGACCGGCGACTCGTGATCACTCGGAAGCAAATCGACGAACGATAAGCGATACCGCCGAGCCAACTCTTTCGCCGCGCGCATTTCAGGGGGTCCAGCTGCCTCATCGGCAGCTGCGGGGCTTTTGCCGCTGAGATCGCCGGTCATCACTGTCGGCGATGACTGACTTGTTGTCTGTTCTTCGAATTGCTTCATTTCTGATCTCTCAACCTGGTGGCTTCAAACTAGCGAGGACCGTGAACGCCGGCGCCGCTCGAAATAGATTGGATTATGGGCAGGTAAATGGCCAGCAAGATGGTGACGACAACGCCACCCATTACCACAAGAATCGCAGGCTCGAGCGTGGTCGTCAACTGCTCGAGCCGGACCTCTGATTCGGCATCATAAAAGACCGCAACTTCGTCGAGCATTTCACGCAAACTGCCTGAGCGCTCCCCAATGCCAATCATATCTACTGCCAACGCCGGAACCCAATCGGCGGATTCTAAACTCTCAGTGAATGACCGGCCCTCGCGGATCATCGGAAGGATGGCCGAACTGCGTCTTCGTAACTCACGATTTGTAATCGACTCAGCAGCAATCTCCCATGATTCAACCAACGTGATACCGCCGGCCAGGAGTGTCGCCAATGAACGGGTAGCCTGTGCCACCGACAATTGGACAGCCAGGTTGCCGGCCAGTGGGATCTTCAAAGTCATGCGGTCGAGAGCCAAACGCCCTGACGGGGTACGTGACCAAACGAACAGGAGAACCGCACCGCCAATGAAAAGCGGGCCAAACCAGATGACATTTGTGGAAAGCCAGCGTGACAGCCCTACTACGATCTGGGTAACGGTCGGCAGCTCGCTCCCGAATCCGGTAAACAACTCCGACATCCTCGGCACCACGTAGATAGTCAGGAAAGTCACCATACAGGCTGAAGCAAAGAGCAGGAACAGCGGATAAGCGAGCGCCCCGCGAATCTTGCGGCGCAGTGCGACGTTGCGCCGCATATATGTCACATAACGACCCAGTACCTCATCGAGTGCGCCCGATCGCTCGCCCGCCAGGATCGACGCCGTATAAATTCGTGGAAAGAGGCTGCCTTGTGCTGCGAAAGCCTGCGAAAGAGCGGAGCCACCTCGAATCTGCTCTTCGACGTCACCCAGGACGGCGCGCAAACGAGCTGACGCGGCCCGCTTTCTCAGCATCGAGATAGCTTGAAGGATGGGGATACCCGCGCGGACTAGCGCCGCGAGTTGCTGATTGAACAACAGGAAGTCGTTGGCTTTGACTCGAGCGTGTGCGCCGCGTCCCCCCAGCCTGGTGAGGCTGGCAACACCGGTAGTTCGCGGAGGCGTAACGTTAAATACTCGAAAACCTTCTCGCTCCAGACGAGCGCGGGCCTCATTCACTCCCGGCGCGTCGACAGTCCGCGTTACCACTTCGCCCGCAGGAGTTCCCAAACGACAAATAAACTCAGCCATAAGCGATCAACACCGATCCTGATACCGGGTGGGTTACTGGTTAATCGATTCGCGATTCAAATCGTGCGAATCCGCGACCGCGTTGGAACGACGAGTATACCACGCAGAGTTCGCCGCTCGCCGCCGCACAAACGACGGCTCACAGTACACGCCTGTGAAGCGAGTAAAGTTCCCATGGCTTGGTGTGATTTGACAAGAATGGGGGACCTGGCTTAAGGTGCGCGTTCTCATTTCAGTGGTTGTGGTAAGTTTTAGCTTTCCCCTACCCTGCGTTAGTCCAACTAACAATTGACTTGAGGAAGTAACTGGAGAGTAAGAATGCGCAGGTCGTGCTGTGTCTGCGCCTACCTTTTATTAGGAGAAGTCTATGTTCCGATCAATTAAAGGAGTTCCAGCAAAAATGCGGGCTTTTGCCGCGCTGGCGGTTCTGGTGCTCGTGGCTATGGTGGCTTTCGGCGTGGGTGCGAAGGAATCAGTGCAGTCTCAAGACAATCAGCCGCCCGCTGAGATGAGCGCGTCGGCAGCACCCAAGGCTGCGACAACTCAAACCGCTTCGTCTGATACGCCGAGAGACCAACGCGTGCGCGAGCAGATTGGCTCGGAAGTGATCACCATAACTCGATTCGGATTCGAGACGCGGCAAATCACTCGTCCTGCGGGACGGTTCTTCCTGATCATTGAGAACCGCACCAACGTGCGCGGTCTAACTTTGCGCCTCACATCCGAAGCAGGTGGGCGGATTGTTGATGTGAGGCAGCCGTCTGATGAACTGGATTGGGCCGAGGAAATCAATCCTCCACCGGGTCGTTACAATCTCACCGTTGCCGAACGTCCTGAATTGTCATGTCGTCTCACCATCACGGAACGGTGAGTCTCGCTAGCTTCAAGACCCAGTCAAAATAAGTTTCCTTCAAGCTCAACCTATCCAAAAGAAACAAATGAAATACCCAAGCTCTACTGCATCGCATTCAATTCTACTTACTCGTGCTCTGCCGCACGCGATTGTCCCAACACTTCTGATTCTCGTGCTGGCTGTTGTTGCCGCGGCGCAGACCACTTCCACGACGGGCAGCGACCGTATCACTCCAATTGGTCTCCAGGCGGGCGCGCCGGCAGGTTCTTACAGTTTGAGTGATTTCGAGAACATCAATCTTTACAACGGCAACCTCAGCTTCCGCCTCCCATTGGTGCACCTGGGTGGTCGCGGGACGGCCGGTCACACGATTCTTCAGGCACTCAACACCAAGCAATGGAGCGTGAAGCTTACTGAGACATCATCGACTCAGAGCTACACCCCGGTTCAGAGTCCCTTTGGAGGTGCGTATACCGGCTACGGAGTGGGTAAGCTGGAGGGCCGGAAAAGCGGGTTTGGATTGAGAAGTATGACAGGGTGTGGTGGCGGGTATCCTCCAGGGAAGACTTTCTTTGCGACTACGCTTACCACGTTGACGTTTAAGACTGCCGACGGCACTGAATATGACCTGCGCGATGCAGCAAGCGGTGGCGCGAGGATCGCAGTCGGTTCCTGCCCGACGGCTCCTTTCTACGATGGGGCCTCGCGAGGCAAAGTTTTCATTAGCGCCGACGGTAACGCGACTACGTTCACCTCCGACACCGACATCTTCGATCAGACTGACATTCCCCAGTTCATGCGCACGTTTTCTCCTTCTGGGCTGCTGGTGGTGCGCGACGGAACCAGGTACCGCATTGACGGCGGCCAGGTCACTTCGATTACCGACCGCAACGGCAACAAAGTAACGTTCGGCGCCGATGTCACTGACTCACTGGGACGGACGGCTACGGTCGAGAACTTCACGAACGATCCTACCTACGGTCTATGCGACCGGATCAAGTTCAAGGGTTTCGGCGGCGCCTGGCGTTACATCTACATCGTCTGGAAAGACATGCTGGACCCGGGAGTTCTGCGCTCCGACCAGACGGCGAAGACGCGCGCACAACTGTTTCCGGAATTGAATGGCGCCAGCAGCTCCGGCCCATTCCACATGACAGTGGTTTCGAGTGTGGTGCTGCCCGATGGCAGAAGCTATCAGTTTCAGTACAACAGTTACGGCGAAGTGGCGCGGGTGGTGCTGCCGACCGGAGGGGCGATTGAGTATGACATGGCGGCCGGTTCCGGTGTCATTCTGGGAAGTACTGGCCAGGGCGACGCCTATGAGATCTACCGGCGTCTGGCTGAGCGGCGGACATATACGAACGGAGCAGACGCTTCGTCGCTTACCAACAAGACTGTATACACCCGTTCAACCTCTGGCGGGACCATCTCCTGGGTGCAAGTGGAACAGTTCGATGGAAGCGGCGTGATGGTCACCAGCGCCAAGCACTACTTTAATGGCGATCCAGTGACCACCTTGATCCAGCAATTGGACTGGCAACTTTTCCCGGTTGACACTTATCCAGATCCGCTGGAAGGGCGTGAGACCACAACAGAGATCTACAACACGAATGGGGTGAGCGCCACGACTGTGCTTCAGACAGCTGTGAACACCTGGGAGAATGGGTCCACCCTCGGCGGTTTCAACATCAACCCACGTATCGGGGCCGTGACTACGACACTCAATGATGTGAACCTGGTGGCGAAAAAGACGTTCGCTTACGACCAGTGCACGGGTTGTAACTCCTACTTCAACAATCAAACCGATGTTTATGAGTACGACTTCGGCCCGGGCGGACCTGGGCCACTAGTGCGCCGCACCCATACTGATTTCGTGACGGCTGCTAACTATGTCAACTTCAACGGCGATCCAAACCAGGGCGCGCATATTCGTAGTCTGCCCAGCCTACAGTGGATCTCGTCCGATCTGGCCGGAGCAACCAGGTTCTCACGGACGGAATTTGAGTACGACAACTACAGCGATGACCCCAGACATAAACCTTTGGTTTCCAGGACCAGCATCACCGGTCATGACGCAGCTTACAGCGCCTCCTTCACCGTGCGCGGCAATGCGACCGGCGTAACCAGCTATGCAAATGCTTCAGCCCTGACTGGACCAGTCACTGTCTCGACGCAATACGACATTGCCGGAAATGCCGTGGCCGCGGTTGATGGGATGGGAAAAACCAGCACGGTAACTTTCGGGGACTCATTTGGCGGTACTTTCATACCCAACACCTATGCGTTCGCCCCCACGACGAGCTCACCTGTGCCCGACCCAACCGGCCAATATGGCTCGACCACGGCATTCGTGACGACCAGCGTTTTTGATTTCTGGACCGGAAAAGTCACATCCACGACCGACACCAACAACCAGACTAGCATTGTTAATTACGACGACCCTCTCGATCGGCCCACACAAGCTATTCGGGCTGTCGGCACATCGTTAGTCAATCAAACAACTATTGACTATGACGACGTTGCCCGCACCATCACCACGACGACCGACCTAAACACCAACAACGACAATGCCCTGGTGAGTATATCGTTTTACGATGGCCTCGGACGGACCTTTGAGTCACGGCAGTACGAAGGCGGCACGAACTACATCGCCACGGAAACGAAATACGACGCGCTGGGTCGGCCATTCAAAACGTCGAGTCCATATCGTCCGTGGCAAAGCGAGACGGCCATTTGGACGACCACCACCTTCGACGCCTTGGGGCGCGTGCTGACGGTGACCACGCCGGACGCGCGGTGGTAAGCACCGGCTACATCGGCAACACCGTGACCGTAACCGACCAGAACACGAAGAAGCGGAAGAGCGTCACTGACGCGCTTGGGAGATTGAAAGAAGTTTATGAAGATCCGCTGGGGGTCAATTACCAAACAAGCTACCTGTACGACGTGCTCGACAATCTGACGACGGTCACCCAGAGCTCGCAGACGCGGTCGTTTGTCTACGACTCGCTGAAACGTCTGACCTCGGCGACGAATCCAGAGAGCGGCACGGTTAACTACCAGTACGACAACAACGGCAACCTCACGCAGAAGACGGATGCGCGTTCAATAGTAACGGCGTATACCTACGACGCGCTTAACCGCAGCACCACCGTCAATTACTCCAACACCACGGAGAGCCATCCGGACATCAAGCGCATCTATGACAGCGGCACGAACGGCAAGGGCCGGCTGCGTGAGAGTTATGCCGGCGGCAATGAGACGGAAGGCCCCAACGTCGAGCATATGAAAATCATGGGCTACGACGCGCTGGGCCGGCCACTGGAGCAGCGGCAGCGATTCAAGACCAGCGGCGTCTGGAGCGCGGAATACAAGACAGAGCGAACGTACAATCTTGCTGGCGGCGTTGTCACGCAAACCTATCCTTCCGGGCGCACGGTGACCTACAACTACGACGCTGCCGGAAGATTGGGCGATAAAGACGCTCAGAACCTGGCTTTCAGCGGTAATCTCGGCGACGGCGTCACGCGCACCTACTCGCAAGGCATCATCTATTCACCACTCGGCGGAATGACGAAAGAGCAGTTCGGCACCGACACGCCGCTTTACAACAAATCGTTCTACAACAGCCGAGGACAGTTGTCAGAAGCACGCGTCGGGACTACTTACACGGGACCGACCGATTCCAGCTGGAACCGTGGAGCCATCATCAATCGGTACAGTCTCCAGTGCTGGGGCTTCTGTGGAGGCACGAACAGCACGTCGAGCATGACGGACAACAACGGCAACCTGAAGATTCAGGAGGTCTATCTTCCGCTTGTTGATCAGCCTCAGCCAACCAGTTACACAATGTGGTGGCAGGGTTACGAGTACGACAGTTTGAATCGTTTGAAATGGGTGACCGAGGAAACTGGCGATCCTGGAAAAAACTGGAAACAGGAGTTTGTCTACGACCGCTGGGGCAACCGCACCATCCATCAAACCAATACTACGGGTCTCGGCATCAATAAGAAAGATTTCACGGTCAACACTAGCAACAACCGGCTGGGTGTTCCCGGAGGACAGCCGGGAACGATGACTTACGATGCAGCCGGCAATCTGACCACAGACACTTATACCGGCATCGGTGATCGTGTGTACGACGCTGAGAACCGGATGACCAAAGCCTGGGGTGGAGACAATCAGTGGCAGGAATACACCTACAATGCCAACGGCCAACGCACGCGTCGAAGGCTCGATGGCGTCGAGACGTGGCAGGTCTACGGTATGGACGGTGAATTGTTAGCTGAATACCTAGCCAGTGGCGCGACTGCATCACCACTGAAAGAATATGGCTATCGCAATGGACAGTTGCTGATTACCGCGGAAGCCCCTTCAGTCACAAACTTCGCTCTCGCTGCGAATGGGGGCGTGGCCAGTGCCTCCTCCGCCCAGAGTGGTTATCCGGCGAGCGCGGCCAACAATGGCGACCGCAAGGGTTTGAACTCCGGCAGCGGCGGCGTCTGGGCTGATACCGTTGGCGGCGTCTTCCCTGAC
>Ga0187892_10001466_pt1 | contig 53783 bp, 48 predicted proteins | sample MA1701073metaG_FD_139345 | JGI IMG/M metagenome (GOLD analysis project Ga0187892, IMG submission 139345) | Bio-ooze microbial communities from a basaltic lava cave in the Kipuka Kanohina Cave System on the Island of Hawaii, USA - MA170107-3 metaG ...
ATTCGGTTCCATACCCTGACCAGTGCGGCCTTTCTCGACACCTGGGGCATACCAACCTATGAGCACCAAGAGCAGATGCAGTTTTTTCCGGTTGAAAGCGGAAACTTCATCCCGCGGTTCCGGACACCGCCCGGGGAGCCTCCGCCCGGCTGGGATTCCACGGTCGTCTCCGGAGAGGCTCGTTTTCTGGGCTATGCGGATCGGGGAGAGCTGCTTGGGTTTCTGGAAGACCGACTGGTGTATCGAGAGCAGTTGCCTTCTGAAACAATCCATGCGATCGGCAAGCTCTGGAAAAGGGAAGAGCTGTTCAAAACTCGAGTGGAGAGGGAGCCACTGTCGCTCCAGTAGGCGGTCATGCCTGTTTCGCGCAAGACATCCGCTTCGATGGATCCCCATTCCCTACGAGTCCTATTCGTTTCGTCGGAGGCGACCCCATTTGCCAAGACCGGCGGACTGGCCGATGTGGCTGGCGCGCTTCCGCTTGAGCTTGCTCGACTGGGTCATCAGGTGTGGCTGGTCATTCCGCGGTATGGCACGATTGACGGAGCGGCACATGGGTTCAAGGAATGGAAGCGAATCACTGTGCCGACTGCATCCGGGCCGATTGAGGCGATTATTGAGCAGGGGGTTCTGTTTTGCTCCCAAGCTCCACCTGACTGTCAAGTTTCGGTCCTGGCGGTCCGGTATGATCCCTATTTCGGTCGAAATGGGCTTTATCAGGAGTCCGGCGTTGATTATCCAGACAATTTAGAACGGTTTACCTTCTTCTGCCGTGCGGTGCTCGAACTTCTGGTGCTGCTCAGGCAGGCTGCTGTCTCCCCCCCCGATCTGCTCCATGCGCACGATTGGCAGACTGCACTCTGCCCCATCTATCTTCGGACAGTGTATGCAAGGCGTCCCCGGCTTCGTGGTCTCAGGAGTCTGTTCACGGTGCACAATCTCGGATATCAGGGAATCTTCCCCGCTGAGGACTATCCGAAGACTGGGTTAGGGCCAGAACTGTTTACGCCTGCCACGTTAGAGTTCTTCAGTTCTTTGAACCTGCTCAAAGGCGGGCTGGTGTTTGCCGACTTTCTGACGACTGTGAGCCCAACATATAGTCGCGAGATCCAAACCGCAGAGTATGGATTCGGGCTTGAGGGGGTCATCAGGGAACGGCAGGACCGGCTGATCGGGATTGTGAATGGGATTGACATCGAGGTCTGGAATCCCGCTACTGATCCGATCTTACCCTGTCGGTATTCGGTTTTGGATCTCTCTGGCAAGCGGGTCTGTAAGACCGAGTTACAGCGCGAGATGAAGCTTCCAGTGCGGGATGTTCCGCTACTGGCGGTTGTGTCACGACTCACCGCTCAGAAGGGGCTGGACTTGGTGGCCGACATTCTGCCCGAACTGATGGAGCTGGATCTTCAAATCACGATTCTGGGGACCGGTGATTCGTCCGACGAAGCGCGATTCCGCTCTCTCCGGGCACGCTATCCAGAAAAGATTGGCCTTCGGATCGGATTCGATGAGGTACTGGCCCACCGGATTGAGGCTGGAGCTGATATGTTCCTGATGCCGTCGCGCTACGAACCCTGTGGGTTGAGCCAACTCCACAGCCTCCGGTACGGAACTGTGCCGATCGTGCGACGAACCGGCGGCCTCGCTGACACCGTTGTACCCTATGCGCCCTCAGCAGTGCGCGAGGGCCGCGCCACAGGATTTACCTTCGGCGAGGCGACCCCAGAGGCCCTTTTAACGGATCTCCTGCTGGCTCTCCATGTCTATGAAAACCGGAGCGAATGGAGAGCTCTCATGGAAGCGGGGATGAATACCGATGTCTCCTGGGCACGGTCGGCGCAGTCCTACACGGATCTCTACCAGCGGATCATGGGGGCAGGGCTTGAAGCCGGAACTGTTAGTCCGAAATGACCTGCGACGATGGTTTGATCGAAACGTGCGGGCCAGCGCTGAGCTGGGCTAGTCCAAGGCGGGCCTGGTCTACATAATAGGCGTACTCGGTTTCCAGATGTCTCTGGATAACGGAAAGAAACATATCGGCCGCCACATCGTTTCGACCGGCATTCAAGGCCACCTGCCCTGTATAAAGGGTACAGGCCGTAGCCATGGCAATCGGGTCAACCGCAAGGCGTGGAGTGGGTTTTGACACGAGGCGTTCAAACCGTTCTGGTAAAGGGAGGACGAACTCTTTGCCGGATGTCGGGATATTCGCTGCTTGATTGAGTTGCTGGACGATCCCTCGCATCGCATCAAGGTCCGTGCTTGACTGGCACTGGCTGTAGGTGCCCCACAGATTCATGAACACGGTGTTATCCAAGCCTGCTGATCGCTCGATTGGCTTGGAAGCTTGGCACCCTCCGAGGAACAGGAGAAGACTTAGCAGCACAAGAGATTTCTTCACGGATCGCTACCTTCCTTTTGCCTTAGCAGCCAGATCAGGTTTAAAGCACTTATTATCTTAAGCAGAGAATAGAAAGGAGCAAACTCCAGGCCAATGATTATCCTATAAAAGGCATTGAAAGGATTATGACATTTTCATCTACGATCAGTGGAAAACGTCTAGAGCGTCTTAAATCATCAACGGTTGTGGTGTTTTTGACACACCTTCCTTCTCCGATCACTCGATAAAACTTCCCTGCGATTCCTTTTCCTCTTCATCCGCTGTATTCATGAGGGCCCGCGGAACCAATATTGTGTCTTGCCATCAGACAGGGAGAACTTTCTGATCATGGAGATACTCAGATTGAGAGAGACTGGCTCACGCCAAGAGTTGATTGAGTTTAGGAGCGGAAAACCTGAGCAAGGATTCCTGTGCGGGTGGTGGACTTGGTTTTCTGCATGATGTGCTTGATATGCTCTTTGACTGTCTGTTCGGTGATCCCGAGCGCGTTCGCGATCTCCTTGTTCGTCCAGCCCTTGGCTAAATGTTCGACCACAGCCTGCTCGCGGTCGGTGAGCTGAAATCGCTCCTTGGCCTGCTCCGTGCCGGTTTGTTGTCGGCGCCCGACCTCTTCCATGGTGATGACAATGCGTGACTGCTGAATACCGCCTCGGTCTGGTAACCCGAACCCGCGAAGCAGTATCGGTCGCGCTGAGTCGCCAGCTAAGCGCTTGACCTCGAATTGTTCCCAGTCCTTTGCCTCCGTGCGCACTTGAAGAACTTTCAAGATTTCGGCACAGAGTTCCGTCAGCACCGCCGGAAGAACGCCGTGCGCGATCTTCTTGATTTCCTTGCCGTTCTCGGCCTGGTTAATCTGCGTTGACAGTTCCGCTGCCTGGCGATTTATATGTAACAATTGCATAGACGAGGACAGGACGACAATGCCCGGACCAGCACGCTGATCGGCAATGGTCTCCACAGGGTCACAGGAATTGAGCGCATCGTTCATCACGCCCACTCCTTGTTTACTGGGTGACCAACGTAACTGGATGGCCTGACGACTTCTGCTAAGTTAAACAAGATAACCTAATGACCTACGCATGCAGAGCAGCGATCGTGATGGAGCAATTGGCTTAGGATGGTACTCTAACCCTTCCGAGGGAGTCAACACCCACCTTTAGTATGGTGGGGCATACATCATCGGTATTGTCGTTCGATCGGCGTTCTTTTACAGTCACGCAATGTTAAGAAGGCCCTGGCTTTGGGGTTGCGTGGGGCTCGTACGTAGCGGAACGAGATGAACGGGATGGATGGCGAGGTGCTGGGTCTTGCAACCTTCGGCTCTCACTTACCGAGTTCTTTCTACATCCAAATCTAACAGTTGCATCAGTATCTACGCCATGAAAGACATTCACAATGGCTCCACACACTAAGCCAGGGAGGGGAAGCGTGACACCGATAACGAACGATTGGGACTGGCCCATCACAGCCAGCAATCAGAAGCACAATGAGCGGGTCGCATTATTGAGGCAGATTCCCTACGAGCTCACTGCGCCGATCGAGCTGGAGCCGGTCGTGGTTCGCCACGGACAGGGTAGGGCTCTCTCGGTCAATATAAGCTCCGGTGGAATGTTGCTCCTGATGGAGCAGGCCCCTGCGGTGGAGCAGGTGCTCAAGGTTCATGTACCCACACCCAGCAGCTTGGCCGAGACGCCAACGTTGGCCGAAGTGCGATGGACCCGGAAGATTCCCTTCGGTCGCTCGAACGGTAACGGTCTGTACTTCGTCGGGCTGAAATTCATGTTTTAAGAGGAGCTCGTTTAGGCGCTGGGATTTCGCAAGAAAGTAATCGCTGGGCGTACAAGGGTTTTTTACAAGGAATTATAAGGGCAGGAGTCGAACCTTTTTAACCATGAACACAAAAGGTGCTGCAGGACAGTCACGTAGTCGGGTGAATCGCAAGGGGCTCACCAAGCAAGAAGGAGTCACTACCTTGATGGCCGCGTGGTACTTAGGACTGAGTCTTCTGATATGGCTGTGGAGCGGAAGTGCGCTGGCGGAATCTAAGAGCATCCCGAATGGCACGCCAGCTTTGCCGGAATCATCCCAAGAGAAATCTTCGCTCACAGTTACGGCTGACTACATCATCGGTCCCGAAGATGTACTCGACATTACAGTCTGGAAGAATGCTGATCTCTCGAAGACGGTTCAGGTCAGGCCAGACGGCAGAATTTCCTTGCCGCTGATTGGGGATGTGCCAGCGGTTAGCCGCACCAGTGCACAACTCACTGATGAGATCGCGAGGCGGCTTAAGGCGTACATGGAGAATCCGACGGTCTCGATCGTGGTGAAGGAAGTGAACAGTTATTCTATTTACGTCCTTGGTGAGGTTACAAAGCCGGGCAAGTACCCACTCAAGAGCAAGACGACATTGCTCCAAGCGATTACCCTGGCCAGTGGTTTTACGCCGGTCGCATCCCGCAACAAGATCGTCGTGTTCCGGTTCGGCAAAGACGGCGAACCACTTACTAAGATCAAGGCCAGCTACGACGACATTGTCTTGCGTGATGGTACCAATCAGAACATCGAGCTCAAGCCCGGTGACACAATTGTCGTTCCATCAGAGACGATGGTTGTCATCCCGGCCCGGTGACAAGATTGCCGCGCCATCAAAACGATGGCAGTACTGCACAAACATGTAGCTCAAATGAGAAGCAAAAACCCGGTATGTTGAAGGTTCATCAAGGAACTAGGGGCGCGATCCTTCTGGCATTAATGTTCGTGATGCCATGGCTTAGCGTCGGGTGCGCTGCCGACGAGATAACCTACCCGGTAGACTACGCCCCTCCTGCTGAATTCCTATTGGGCCCAGAAGATGTGTTGGTGGTGACGGTATGGCGCAACCAGGATCTCTCCCGGGACGTGGTGATTCGGCCAGACGGCTTGATCTCTATGCCTCTGATCGGGGACATACCAGCAGCGGGCCTGTCGGCAAACGAGCTCGCCAAGAGAATTGCCGACCGATTGAAAGAATTCATGGCAACTCCGACCGTCTCAGTGCAAGTGAAAGAGGTCAACAGCTATTTTGTCTATGTGCTGGGTGAGGTGGTCAGGCCCGGCAAGTATCCACTCAAGTCCTATGCAACGGTGATGCAGGGGGTTTCTTTGGCCGGTGGCTTTACGCCCTTCGCATCAAAGAACAAAATGCATGTTCTTCGTATAAGCACGAATGGGTCTGGTCAGCCACATCAGGTCCAAATACCTGTGCAATATAACGAGATAATGTCAGGCAAAGGCTCATCGGGCAATTTCTTCTTACGGTCTGGAGACGTCATTGTGGTGCCATGAGCATCTCATGAGAGGTAAGAAGCATGTTGTTTGGGTACTGGCGGCAACAATAGTGGGAGCGGTGACCGTAGCCTACGGAGAGACACGGGTGGTACCTCTGATCGCGGTTGGTGAGCGGTACGATAGCAACGTGTTTTTATTCGATACTACCGGCCAGGACGTGCAGCCCGAGGATTATGTCACCTCAGCGGTCCCTCAGGTAGTGGTCATACACAGAGGAACGCTAGTGAATGGGTCTTTCTACATTGGGGCAACTGGCGAGCACTACGTAAGGAACTCTGATCTGGATTACGTTGGATTCAATGCAGGGACCACATTAGATCTCACGCAGGTCGTGAACCGAATTTCGCCAAGACTAACGTTACGGGTGTCGGATAATTTTCTGTACACCCCTTTGCCACCATCGTTTTTAGCAGGAGGCGACCCGAGTCAGGTCTCCAATCCATTGATCAGAGGAATCCAAGCTTTTCGGGTGAATACAACTTCTAATTTTGGTTCTGCGACAGGGTCCTACCTTCTCTCCCCAACCAGCAGCTTCTTGGCCAGTTACTCACATGCGCTGGTAAGGTTTGGAGGCATACCTGGGGAGGGTATCGGGCAGAGTGCCCAATCACTTGTTTTTGATTCAACGAACCAGACGGTTGTTGCGGGACCCAGCTGGAGCGTTTCACGCAGCGACATCATTCGTCTTAATTATCAGTATCAATTTACTCAGTTGGCAGGGTTTGATGACATTATTACCCACAGTGGAACGGTATCGTGGGCGCGGACCTTTACGCCCTCCCTGAGTTCGACGGCATCTGTTGGGGCAACAGCCCTGTTGGATCCGTTCGTGGATTTGCCTACCAGGCAGACAATTGTAGAGGCTGGCTCGATCTACCCCAATGGAGGCCTGTCTGTGACATGGAGGTCCATGAGTACGGGCTTGCAAACAGGGGGAGGCTCGGGTGGGGATTCAAGCACGCTTGGAAGCGTGGGTATAAACTTACCGGCCTTGCCTGGGGTCCAGACGCTGGGCACAGGCTTTCCCGGGGGGTTAGGGATACCGGGAGGTACCACTCTCTTGCTGAATTACTCTGCTGGGGTCTACCCCATGTATTTCCTTGCAGCGGGGCCAGCGTTCAGCCAGGTGATCGGACTCTCGGCTTCCCATTCTCTGACGGATCGGTTGACCGTAATAGGTGGAGCGAACTATGCCAGTAACGTCGCGACTTCGACTAGTTCTTCTCCGCAGGGGGACTTTTCCTTCAAATCATACGCGACTAACCTTGCTTTGAATTACTTGATCACACCAACTGTGCGAGCGTCTGTCATTCATAGTTATGGGAACTACGACGGGCGGGTTTCAGGAGTGAATTTTGTTTTCGATCGTCAGACAGTTATGTTTGCCATTTCCATGACTTTAGACCGATCTATTTTTTCGCCGTCAGCCCTGGGAACTGGCCAGGTTCCGGAAGCATCGGGATCTGATAGGAAGCAATAATGCACGCACGGGTACTCACTTTCCAGGATTACCTAGCGATCGCCATCCGTAGAAAATGGCTGATCCTGGGGATCGTCCTCTGCTCGCTGGGGGCCGCCTACGCATGGGGAAAGGTGTTGCCTAAGAGCTACAGGTCCACCACTTTGATTCTAGTCGAGAGTCAGAAAATTCCGGAGGACTACGTTAAGGGCGTGGTCATGGGCACAGTTCATGATCGTCTTAATACGATTCAGCAGATGCTGTTGAGTCGGACACTGCTTGACCGTGTCATCGAGATGTCCAAGCCCTATGGGGAGAGTCAGGGTGCAGACAGAGATGCTGCCATAGAAAGGATGCGCAAGGCCATCACTATTACGACGTCCAGAGATGTGATGTTGAGAGACCAGACATTTTCCATTTCCTTCGTACACGAGAACCCAGCCATGGCCATGAAGGTCACTTCGACACTCGCCTCGCTGCTGATTCAGGAGAATCTCTCGACGCGAGAGCAACTGGTTGAGACGGCGAGCCAAATCCTTACATCCGAACTCGACCGTGCCAAGGAAGAGCTGGAAGCCCGAGAAAAGGCGGTCAGTGAGTTTAAGCGTATGCATATGGGTGAATTACCTCAGCAAATGGAGGCAAACCTCCGGGCCCTTGACCGGATTCAAGTTGAGGTGCTCACCCAAACTGAGGCGTTGTCCAATCTCAATACTCGGCTCGCAATGATCGAAAAAGCGATCAAAGAATACGAGACGACGGGGACTACGTCCACGGAGTTGCCCGCATCTTCTAGAAAGGGAGATCGTCGTTTCCCTCGCCTGAAAGAGCTGGAGCGCAACTTGGCCACCCTCTCAGCCATCTATAAACAGAATTACCCGGATGTCGTCCAACTCAAGGAGGAGATCGCAAAGCTCAAGACACAGCCTCAGGCTGAGAATGACGAGCTGGTTGATGTCATGCCGATGCAAGAGGGGAAATCCGGTGGGGCGAAACCCGTCGATCCTTACCTTCGCGAACTGACGAGGCAACGGAACGAACTCAAGATTGAGATCGCCTCAAACAAGGATCGTCAAAGCCGACTCGCCGCTCAAATAAAGGAATACGAAGGAAGAGTCGAACGGACGCCGGCCCGGGAGCAGAAGTTGATGAGTCTCGTCAGAGATTATGAAAACATGCAGAAAAATTATCAGTCGCTTCTCGAAAAAAAACTTAGCGCAAGGATCGCGGAGAATTTGGAGAGACGACAGAAAGGGGAACAGTTCCGTATCATCGATCCTGCCAATTTACCAGGGTACCCCGAGAAGCCGAACAAAATGCGCATCATGCTGGCTGGCCTGGCCCTAGGTTGCGGGCTCGGCATGGGGACGGCTGTTGGCATCGAATGGTTAAAGAGGGGTTTTCGCGACCCTGAAGAGGCCGAGACTCTGTTGGGCCTCCCGGTCCTTGCGACGATCCCGTTCTTCCAGAGTGCGTTTGGTGGAGCGGCCAAGTCTCTCCCGCTTCAGACCGGCGTACCAGCCTTGCCTCTGAACGTGAAGGAAGGCCGCCTGCTATCTTATAGCAGCAAATCCATAATCAGAAGCGAAAGAGCCACACACGGTCCCACGGCTGCGGGTAGGTTCTCGCCTGAATGGAATCTGGTCACCAAGTGGAGGCCCATGTCTGTGGTGGCCGAGCAATTCCGAGTTGCCGCAACGCGACTGGCGCTGATGGGAGCGGAACGGAGTAGCACCGTAATAGTCGTGACCAGCGCTGTGATGGGAGAGGGGAAGTCGTCCAGTGCTGTGAACCTTGCGTACGTCCTGGCACAAGACCTGGGTAAGAGAACACTTCTCATCGACTGCGATCTCAAGAGGCCTGCAGTGCACAAGTATGCTGGCGTCCCGTTAGAGCCAGGGCTTGCCGACGTTCTGCATGGGGGCAAATCACTCGACACCTGCCTGCAAAGGTTGGAGGAAGTGTCCCTCTGGATATTACCTGCAGGCTCCATGAGGTACCGGTCGATCGGATTGTTGAAGACACAAGAATTGCACAAAATCCTTACTGAACTTCGGTCGAGGTTCGAGCACATTATCCTGGACGCCCCGCCCATTCTGCCGTTGGCGGACATGAACGTACTGGCTAAGGTATCCGATGTCCTCGCACTCGTGGTTCTGGCTGCGACAACCGGTCGCGATGTCGTACAGAAGGCGTTCAAAACCCTGAGAGACACGAGCCAGGCGGGGATTATCCTAAACGGAATTGAAGCGGAGTCGACTCCCTACTATATGCAGCAAGAGTACTATCTTGGCACCGACGTTGAAAAACGCTTATGAGTTCAATGGAAACACGCACATGAATGTTTCGACGGCATTTCAACATCTTTCAACGACGACTGTTCGCTTTGCTGGTTTAAGGAAACGCCTGCTGATCTTAGGTACCGGGCAGTTGGCGAAGGATCTGTGCCAAGTTCTGATCTCCAAGCGAGGCCGTCTTTTCGACGTGGTCGGGTTCCTCGACAGGGAGCCGAACCGTGTGGGGGAGCGGCTGGTGAACCCGGGGATTATCGGGACGTTTGAGCAGCTCTTTGAGATTGTGGAACGCTGCCAGATCCAGACCATTGCGGTGTGCCTAGAAGATCGGCGGGCTGTCTTGCCGGTGCAGACCTTGCTTGACTTTAAGGCGATGGGCCTCGATATCGTGGATGGCCACCATCTGTACGAGGAGGAGTCCGGGCGTCTGTCGATAGATCTCCTCAAGCCCAGCGCTCTGATCTTTTCCACAGGATTCCGACGACGGACTGTCGTGATGAGTTTCAAGCGTCTGCTGGATCTCGTGAGTTCCGCCGTTGGCCTGCTGCTGCTGACACCGCTCTTTGCTCTCGTAGGTCTGTTGATCAAGCTCGATTCTTCGGGGCCGGTGTTCTATAGGCAAACGCGGGTTGGGGTGCGTGGACAGCCATACGTGATCTGGAAGTTTCGCTCGATGCGCCAGGGTGCTGAACTGAGCGGTGCTCGGTGGGCTGCGGCGGGCGATCCGCGCATCTCCAGGGTCGGCTACTGGCTGCGGAAATGGAGAATTGACGAGCTGCCGCAGCTTATCAATGTGCTTAAGGGAGAAATGAGCCTGGTCGGACCAAGACCAGAGCGACCAGTGTTCGTTCAGGAATTGAGGAACCGCATTCCCTACTATGACATTCGACATACGGTGAGGCCAGGGATTACCGGCTGGGCTCAGATCCGTTTCGGATATGGAGCCTCGGCCGAAGATGCGCATGCGAAATTGCAGTATGACCTCTATTACGTCAAGAACCTCTCCTTGGCCTTAGACTTCCGCATTCTGACGGAAACAGCTCGGGTCGTGGTGTTTGGAGAAGGGGCACGATGACCATGTCCGGAAACGGAACGAAGCCGATGCATTGCCTGACTTTTGATGTCGAGGAACACTTCCAGGTGACTGCCTTTGAGTCTCCAATGCGGAGACGGCACTGGGACCAATTCGAAAGCCGGGTTGAGCGGAATACGGCAAAGATTTTAGAACTGCTTGAGCCGTACAAAGCTCGAGCCACTTTTTTCATCCTTGGTTGGGTTGCAGAACGACATCCGCTCCTAGTACGAAAGCTTGCGGAGCAGGGACATGAAATCGCTTCACATGGCTATGCACACGAAGTGATTACGGCCCAGACCCCTGAACATTTCCGCGAAGACATACGAAAAGCTAAGCAGATTTTAGAGGACACGACAGGATTACCCGTGCATGGTTACCGTGCCCCAAGCTTTACCATCACTGCGGAAACTCAATGGGCCCTACCGATTATAGCGGAAGAGGGTTATCTCTATGATTCAAGCGTTTTTCCGGTCCGTCATGATCGATACGGAATGCCCGATGCAAACCCGTGGTGCCATCAGGTAGAAACCCGATCGGGATTCCTCTGGGAAGTCCCACTGTCAACACTGAAGGTCGGTGGACTGCGTCTGCCAATTGCAGGAGGAGGATACTTGCGGCTCTATCCCTATGGAGTTCTGCGTTGGATGTTGCGAAGAGTCGAAGCTCAGGGACATCCATTAGTGCTGTACTTGCATCCGTGGGAACTTGATCCCCAGCAACCCAGGATGAACGGACCATTGCTTTCTAAGTTTCGGCACTATGTTAACCTTCACAAGACAGAGCGCCGACTAGCTGGCCTTTTGAATGACTTTTCCTTCGCTCCCCTAAGGGAAGCTATACCAGCAGTTCGTCTGAGCTGTCAGGAACAGGGCACACTATCAGCTTTTCGGATTAAATCCTGGCGCCGGGATGTTCAGTGTGCGGCGGGCCTCACGTCAGCCGATCATAGTTTGGAGAAGGCTTAAGGAGGAGCATATGCACTGGTACGCGGTGAGTACGAAGCCGCATCAGGAACATATCGTCGAAGCGAACCTGGAAAAGGTTGGCATTGAGACTTTCTGCCCTCGTCTTAGAGAAAGTCGCATTATCCGAAGAAGCCGTCAAATCACCATTAATCCGTTATTCCCCGGATACGTGTTTGCCAAGTTCTGTGTGGTCAGACAGTTCCGGACGGTCGTGTATGCCAGAGGAGTTCGCAATGTAGTGGCTTTTGGATCAACGCCTGCCAAAGTAGATCAGGGCATCATAGAAAACATTCAGGCGAAACTTCGAGATGGGCACGTGGTCATCAGGCCGCAAATGTTCAAGACGGGCCAAGTGGTCAGAATTCAGGAAGGACCACTTTGCGGCCTTGAAGCAGTATTTGAGAGAGAAATGAGCGGTCAACAGCGGGCAATGCTCTTGTTAAGGACATTAGCATACCAAGCTCGAGTGGTCGTCGATCTTCAAAGCATAGTGAATCTGTAAGAGAAGTTTTGGACTTCTTGGCACCTTGTAGGGATTTATTCCGGTCTGCCAGATAGTGAAAGCCAGACAGCAGAGGGAAGCTGTCAGCTGTAACGAGTTATGCAGCTTTTTCCACTGACCCTCCTGATGGGTCAGTTACACGCGTGAGGGAGCGGTGATTCCACACGTGGACACCATAACCGGTGCATTGCACCGGAACGGCGGTAGCCTGCGCAATGTTGATTGATCGACTCAATATATATAAGCTCGCGCTATCGCTTAGTTCTGTCGTGCTGAAACAAAATCCGTTGTAGTCCTCGAAAGCCAGCGATCGGCTTATGGGCTCTACCTCTTCATCAATGTGAGTTTCCCAACAGCATTGTATCTGTGAGGGGTTTTAGCTCAACCTCGCCCCTGAGTAATGCCCACACGGACGAGCGGCAATCAATCAGCTTTGTACGGCTGTACGTATTCAAGCTATCTTTTCACGTTCCACACCGGCATGGGCAACGATCTTGTCGTTATGAGCAGAACTATTAACTTATTTTTGCGGCGTTAGACGAAGATATGTGTGGGATTGCAGGAATTCTGCGCGGGGGCAATGGGAGGCTCGATCGGACCATCCTTCAGAACATGATCGAGCTGATCAGGTATCGTGGTCCCGATGCCGCAGGCTTTTACACCGACAAACATGTCGGACTGGCCCATGCAAGGTTGAGTATCATCGATCTGGGTGGGGGCCACCAGCCGATGCACAATGAAGATAAGTCAATCTGGGTCACCTACAACGGGGAGATTTTTAATTATGTCGAGCTTAGAGAAGAATTAATCGGGAAGGGACATCGCTTTTCAACCCAATCCGACACCGAGGTGCTCGTGCACCTGTATGAAGAAAAAGGAGAAGACTGTGTCGAATATCTGAATGGGCAGTGGGCCTTCGCGATTTGGGATTCCAAACGGAAAAAGCTTTTCCTTTCCCGCGATCGTCTAGGGGTAAGACCACTGTTCTATACAAGCACGGATAAAACGTTTCTGTTTGGCTCAGAGATCAAGTCACTTTTAGCGTATCCAGGTGTCAGAAGAGAGATCGACCTGCATGCCTTAAATCAACTGTTTACCTTCTGGGTTACGCTGCCACCCAGAACAATCTTCGCGGGAATCTCGGAACTTCCTCCCGGTCATTCCATGACAGTCGAGAATGGAATGGTGCGAATTCGTCCCTACTGGCATTTAGATTACTCCCCATTATCCATGAAATCTGTTGAACATACGTCTATCGATACTCTCTTAAAATTGCTGACAGATGCGACGAAGATTCGACTACGTTCCGATGTTCCAGTCGGAGCCTACCTGAGCGGTGGCCTTGATTCCACTGTCATCACAGCTCTGATGAAGAAGCTTACAGAAAACTCCATCAAGACATTCTCAATCTCCTTCGAGGACAGCGAATTTGATGAGAGTGCCTTTCAGAAAGAAGCAAGCAGTTTTCTGCACACGGATCACCAAGACATTCGCTGTTCCTATCAGGATATTGGACGGGTTTTCCCGGAGGTGATATGGCACACAGAAAAGCCGTTACTGAGGACGGCTCCCGCTCCGTTGTTTCTTCTCTCCAAACTGGTGCACGGGCATGGCTATAAAGTCATACTCACAGGTGAGGGTTCAGATGAGATACTTGGAGGTTATGACGTCTTTAAGGAGGCAAAGATCCGGAGATTTTGGGGGGCCTATCCGAGCTCGAGAATGAGGCCTCTTCTTCTGAAGAAGCTATATCCCTACCTAAGGAACCTTCAATCACAACCCGAGGCATATTTACGTGCTTTCTTTCATGTCGGACAGGAGGATCTAAAGAGCCCTTTCTTCTCTCATTTACCGCGGTGGGAGCTGACATCGAAGCTGAAGCTGTTTTTGTCTGATGACATCAAATCCGACGTCAATGGGTACGACCCACTTGCGGAGCTGACCAAGCTCCTTCCTAGCAACTACTTTCAGTGGGATGGATTTTCACAAGCTCAGTATCTGGAGTCGATGTATCTACTTCCGGGGTACATTCTCTCATCTCAGGGAGACCGGATGGCGATGGCTCATTCGGTTGAAGGAAGATTTCCTTTTCTTGACTATCGAGTTGTGGAGTTTGCGGCTAGGATCCCACCGCGTTTGAAGATGAGGGTTCTGAATGAAAAGTATCTGCTCAAGCAAGCGGTAGCGGGTCTCATTCCGCCAGCAATTCAGAAGAGGCCAAAGCAGCCCTACCGTGCCCCGGACGTCAAAAGCTTTATCTCTGCCGATGGAAAAGTTCGATCGCATGAGTATGTAGAGGAGTTGCTCTCCCCGAAACGTATTCATGATGACGGCATTTTCGATCATGCGGCGGTACAAAAGCTCGTAGCGAAGGCTCGAAAGGGACAAGTGATCGGCATCAAGGACAACATGGCTCTGGTGGGAATTCTTTCTACTCAACTTGTCGTGGATCAGTTCATTAACAGCTTTAGTGGGAGAGAACTGAATGAACAACATAGCTGAGGAATTGCGGCATTTTGTTGTAGAGAATTACCTCTTTGGGCGGAGCGACGTCGAGCTGAAAGGTGACGATTCATTCCTTGACAGGGGGATTATTGATTCAACAGGCGTGCTCGAGCTTGTCACTTTCCTTGAAGGAACGTATCAAATACAAATTCAAGATGAAGAGGTGATCCCAAGCAATTTGGACTCCATAAACAATCTCCTTCGATTCCTCGAAGCAAAACTGCGGATCGCAGGTAATGGTGGAGAGCCATAAATGCAGGTTGAGGAATTTCTAGAATTCAGCGCAGGCCGGTTCCCAGACAAGATAGCACTGGTGTGTGGGAGTCGGAGGTTGTCCTACCGAGAAATTGAGGAACAGAGCAACCAGCTTGCAAACGCCATGATTGCCTTGGGCATCCAGCGTGGCGATAGGGTGGCTATTTATGTCGAAAATTCAGTGGAAGCGGTGCTCTCAATATTCGGCACCTTAAAGGCCGGAGCGGTGTTTTTGATGGTGAACCCGACCACGAAGCCAGAAAAGCTATCCTATATCCTCAATAATTGCAGGGCCAAGGGGTGGATCTGTCATGGTACGAAACTCGCCTCTATGAGGAACTACTGGAGCCAGACGCCTCATCTTGAGAATGTGATAGTCGTGGGGCAGAAGAGTTCTGACTTCGTGGGTGGCGCCATGAGATGTGTCGCTCTGGAAGATCTCCTAGCTTACAACGTTCACTCCACGCGATGCCCTCCTAAGAAAGGCATCGATATTGACTTGGCAGCTTTGCTCTACACTTCTGGATCAACTGGAAATCCTAAAGGGGTCATGATGACCCATTTGAACATCGTTTCTGCAGCGACATCGATTACAACATATTTAGAAAAGGTTCCAGACGATGTCATCCTCAACGTCCTGCCTCTATCATTCGACTATGGACTATACCAGGTATTGATGGGATTTAAGGTCGGAGGAACCATCGTCTTGGAGCCCTCCTTCACGTATCCCCATGCTGTAATCGAGAAGATCGCCCATGAGAAGGTGACGGGCTTTCCTGTCGTCCCAACGATTGTCGCTATTCTTCTTCAAATGGATCTGACCAAATACGACTTCTCTTCTTTGCGTTATATCACCAACACAGCTGCTACTCTTCCTGCGCATCATATCTTTCAGTTGCGAAAATTATTCCCGAGGATAAAGATCTACTCCATGTATGGGCTTACAGAGTGCAAACGCGTTTCCTATCTGCCCCCGGACCAGATTGATATCAGGCCGACATCGGTGGGAAAGGGGATGCCAAATGAGGAAGTGTACATCGCGGATGAGCATGGGAATCGTCTCGGACCGGGAGTTGTTGGCGAACTGGTGGTCCGTGGCGCACATGTCATGAGAGGTTACTGGGAGATGCCTGAGGCGACTGAGAAGGTTTTGAAGCCAGGCCCGCTTCCTGGCGAAACAGTTCTATATACTGGCGATCTCTTCAGAATGGATGAAGAAGGTTACCTCTATTTCGTCGGTCGCAAAGACGACATAATTAAGAGCCGCGGCGAAAAGGTCAGTCCGAAAGAGGTTGAGAACGTGCTCTACGGGATCGAGGGAGTTGCCGAGGCGGCGGTCGTTGGAGTCCCCGACGAAGTTCTGGGACAGGCCATCAAAGCGGTCATTCAGTTGAAGGAAGGAGTCACCTGCAGCGAGCGTGACATCCTCCGACACTGCGCCCAACATCTTGAGGACTATATGGTTCCGAAGTTCGTGGAGTTCCGCGACGTACTCCCCAAAACCGCCAATGGAAAAATCAACAGACGGGAACTTGGAGTGTTAGTGAAATGAAGCCTGTCCAAACCCACACGCAGTTTTCAGCCGACAGCCTCAAGATCAATGCCCACGATGAAGCCGAGCGAATCATCGCTGCGATCCGGAATTTTGTGTTCAAGCAACTCCGTCGTCGAGGAGCAGTGGTCGGTTTGTCCGGAGGTATTGATAGTAGCGTGGTGGCCGTGCTGTGTGTGCGGGCACTGGGTAAGGATCGAGTTCTTGGACTCTTCATGCCGGAAACTGACTCGTCAGGAGATAGCCTCCGCCTCGGTCAGCTTATTGCAAATTCCCTCGGTATTCCCACCGTGCTGGAAGACATCAGTGGGATCCTGGAAGCCACAGGCTGCTACCGACGTCGGGATGACGCGATCCGCTCAGTCATCTCGCACTACACAAACGACTATAAATCGAAAATGGTGCTCCCAAGCATCCTGGACAGATCCGACTATAGGATCTTCTCGGTCGTCGTCCAGTCATCTGACGGGGTCCAGACAAAAGCGCGACTCACAGCAGAGGCCTACCTGGGGCTGGTGGCCGCAACCAATTTTAAGCAGCGAGTCCGTAAGATGATGGAGTACTACCATGCAGATCGCCTGCAATACGCGGTAGTTGGAACACCGAATCGGCTCGAATATGATCAAGGATTTTTCGTCAAGAACGGAGATGGGGCGGCTGATCTGAAGCCTATTGCACATCTATACAAGACACAGGTCTACCAGCTTGCAGAATACCTTCAGATACCAGAAGAGATCAGGCAGCGTCCTCCCACCACAGACACGTATTCGTTGCAACAATCCCAGGAAGAGTTCTATTTCTCGCTTCCCTATGACAAAATGGACCTCTGCCTGTATGGTAAAAGTCACGGAATACCGCCCGATGAGCTAGCACCTGTCGCAGAGCTGACTGTCGAGCAGGTTGAGCGCGTCTATGTCGATATTGAAGCAAAGCGCCGAGCTACCCAATATCTCCACCTCGAGCCACTATTGGTTGAAAAGTTTCAATAGAGCATTTATGAGGCTGTTGAGAGGACTCTAGCCCTGCGACCAGCATGCAGGGGAGGACATGGTGCCTATTGCCTGCGTAACGCATTAGCTCCGGCTCAAAGCCATGCTTGGCTGATTGCACTGACATAGTGGTTGTCAGCCTTAATGATTCCCGTTTTCAGCAGCACGCAGCGAGCTAGTTAGTTATGAAATGGCCTTTTGAAATCGAAACAGAGTACAAAGGGCTGGCAATTCGTGCACCCTCAAATTTGCACCAGGAATGCTACAAGCTTATAGACCGGATTGGCTTGCCGCAAAGTGCCAAGGTCCTAGACCTCGGTTCGGGAGAAGGGGCGTTTACGAAGAGACTGATAGATAAAGGATTTGACGTCAGAGCCGTCGAAATAGAGGCAGGACGCTTTCAAGCCGATGCTCTTTGCTACCATTGGGATTTAAACCGAGAGTTTTCCTTATTATGCGAGGAAAAATTTGACCTTGTTCTTGCCATAGAAGTTATCGAGCATTTACATGATCCGCGGCGATTCCTCAAGGGTTGTCTCAGTGTACTCAAACCTAACGGCTGGGTAATTATAACCTCTCCCAATGTTGAATCCTGGGTATCAAGGATAAAATTTCTCCGCACTGGGCGGTTCTTGTGGTTCGACGAGGTCCATTACGAAACGCTTGGACATATTACTCCCATATTTAGCTGGCAATTGCCCAAATCTGCCATGAGCTTAAGGCCGATCTTGTCGAGGTGAATTGCCCAAAGAATCGCTACTTGTTGAGGGCTTTTGGCGAAACGCCGCTTCGCATTCTCACGAGCACGGCATTTTTTTCAGCAGTCGTCCTGTATCCCTTGATGAAAAATCGAAAGAGAGGAGAGAACAATATCTACCTCATTCGGAATTGACCTTAGTCTCGCGCGTATAAGGCGAGCTGCACACCCGCAATGACTGACTCTCAGCATTGTGCATACTTGGTCACCTGTGGAGAGAATCGTTCGCAGTCCGTGAGAATGTCGTTATCACTTCACAATCCTCATCGTCAGCCCACGTTGCGACAAAATCAATCTGCGGGATCCCTGGCTTCCTATAGTGCGGAGTTGTTTTGGCAAGTCTGTAATTCTCCGCAATGTTCTGTAATCCGTTCACTCTGGAGGTTGAGGTGAAACTCATTTTGGGTGTTTCAGCCTTCTACCATGACAGCGCTGCCTGTCTCTTAAAGGATGGCGAAATCGTTGCTGCCGCCCAAGAAGAACGATTTACCCGTAAAAAACACGATGCTAGGTTTCCAAGACAAGCCATAAGTTATTGCCTACGCGAGGGCCGCGCCACGATAAACGACCTTCGATACGTAGTGTTTTACGATAAGCCATTAGTTAAATTCGAACGATTGCTCGAGACCTATTTGGCGTTCGCGCCGCGCGGGGTGCAATCCTTTGTGGCAGCAATGCCTGTCTGGCTCAAAGAAAAGTTACTCTTGAAAGGTCTACTCCAGAGGGAACTCGTGTCCTTGGGCAATGGCCTCACCAAATCCCAGCTTCCGCAGATCTTGTTCGCGGAACACCATGAATCTCATGCCGCATCTGCCTTTTACCCGTCCCCCTATGAGAAGGCTGCTGTGCTGTGTATGGACGGTGTTGGCGAGTGGGCAACCACTTCTGCATGGCTCGGGGAAGGTCGAACTCTCGCACCTCTCTGGGAAATCCCTTTCCCTCACTCTCTTGGCCTTTTGTATTCAGCTTTCACTTACTATACGGGCTTCAAGGTTAATTCCGGTGAATACAAAGTCATGGGGCTTGCCCCTTATGGCGAACCTAAGTACGTGAAGGCTATTTACGATCACTTGATTGATCTGAAGCCAGACGGTACGTTTCGGCTCAACATGGAGTATTTCAACTATTGCACCGGACTTACAATGACCGGCAGCAAGTTCGATACTCTGTTTGGTGGCCCTCCCCGGAAGCCAGAAACTAATCTCAGCCAACGTGAGATGGACCTTGCTCGGTCGATCCAGGAGGTTACTGAAGAAGTAATGTTGCGTTTGTCCAGGACGCTGCACCGTGAGACGGGAGCCGAGAACCTTTGTTTGGCTGGCGGTGTGGCCCTGAACTGCGTTGGAAACGGGCGAATTCTTCGCGAGGGGCCATTCAAAGGGCTATGGATTCAGCCAGCGGCAGGGGATGCGGGAGGAGCGGTGGGAGCCGCCTTGACTGCGTGGTATCAATTTGATGAGCGATCACGGGAAGTCAATGGGGCTGGTGATAGGATGAAAGGGAGTTATTTAGGACCGTCTTTTTCCAATGAAGAGATCGAACGGTTTCTTAAGAAACGGGATGCGCCGTACGTGCGTTTGAGCGATGAAGTGCTCTTTGGAGAGATTGCAGACGAGTTGGCATCTGGAAAGGTTGTGGGTTGGTTTCAGGGCCGTATGGAATTCGGCCCGCGCGCGCTTGGCGCACGCAGCATACTTGGGGATGCCCGTAACCCCAAGATGCAATCGGTGATGAACCTCAAAATTAAGTATCGGGAGTCCTTCAGGCCCTTTGCCCCATCTGTCCTACGGGAGCGGGTGTCGGATTACTTCGACCTGGAGACGGATAGTCCCTACATGCTGCTTGTGGCGCCTGTTCTAGAGAGGCGCCGCATTCCTATGACTGCAGATCGAAAAGGCTTGTGGGGAATTGATCTATTGAATGTACCTCGGTCGGATATTCCTGCCATCACCCACCTGGATTACTCAGCGCGTATCCAGACTGTCCACGAAGATACGAATCCACGGTACTATAGGTTGATGAAGGCGTTTGAAGCCAAGACCAGCTGCGCCGTGATCGTGAATACGTCTTTCAATGTGAGAGGTGAGCCCATCGTTTGCACTCTGGAAGATGCCTATCGTTGTTTCATGCGCACGGAGATGGACGTGTTGGTCCTGGAAAACTGCGTGCTCAATAAGAGCGACCAAAAGCCTCTCGTAGGGGACACGGATTGGAAAAAGGAATTTGAGTTGGATTAAAAAAGAGGGTGGGCTGATGAATAAGACAGAAACCAAGCAACTTCGCAATTTTGGTCTGATGGTTGGAGGAATTTTTTTGATTATTGGCTTATGGCCTGTCCTATTGCGAAGCGAGAACCCTCGGGCGTGGGCTGTGGTTCTTGGTGGGCTCCTGATGAGTTTAGGATTTGGTTTGCCTAAGCTCCTGGGGCCGGTCTACCGGGTCTGGATGATCCTAGGCCATGCCTTAGGATGGGTCAACACGAGGATTCTATTGGGCATAGTCTTTTATGGTCTGCTGACACCAATGGGGCTGATCATGCGCTTGTTTGGTAAAGACTCTATGCGGCGACAATTTGTTCAGGAGGCACACACCTACCGCATCATGCGAAGGATCCGTCCCCGTTCACACATGATGCGACAGTTCTAAGCCATAGGAGGTTCTACCATGAGCGAATTTATCATGGAGCTGTGGGCTTTTATGAAGGAGCGGAAGAAGTTCTGGTTATTGCCGATCATCATCGCTCTAACGTTGCTAGGCAGCTTGATCGTTTTGACTCAAGGTTCTGCCGTTGCGCCATTTATCTACACGCTCTTTTAGGAGTGGCTGTGGAAACTGGCTGGAAGCCTTTCCCCTCAGAACTTCACGGATGCTGAGCGGCCAGGCGACTTGAAAGGCTGTTCTGGCTCCCCATCGAAATGGTTAGACCGCGAACGAGTTTTCCCACCTTCTACGTTTGACAACGGTGATGTCTTGCAGCAACTCGATCGACTATGCCATCTGGGACTCACCTTACTTGAGACTTTCCCAAGGTGAATACTAAGGAATGGGAGGTGAACTAATGAACGAGCTTCAACCCGCCAACGGCGCGTACATAGGGGCACCTGTCCGAAGCAGCTTGAATATTTCGAGGAGTCGGCAAGTGCTTTTATCGCTGGTCCTGATCATCGGGACCTTCTTCAGCCTCGAAGTTGCCATTCGCGTAGGGACTTATTTGTTCTATGCGCGGAGTCCTTACTTCCTCTTCTATGGCCTTACGTCAGTGATGGCTGATCAGAATCCCGAGGGACATTCTGCGGCGCATAATGGATACTTCAAATTTCAGTCAAGTCGAACACTTCACCAGTATGGGATGTATGAAAAACCCACGCCGATACGCATCAATTCGCTCGGATTCAGGGGGCTGGATTTCAGTCCTGATAAGCCCCAGGGGATTTTCCGCGTTTTTTGCCTTGGTGGATCATCAACGTTTGGCTTTTTCAATAGGGATGACTACACCTATCCCGCCATTCTCCAACGAAAACTGCGGGAAAGATTGGCCACCAACTCAATCGAGGTCGTGAACGCGGGAATTCCTCATGCTAATTCGGACAACCTTGTGGCTATGCTCGAAGGCGAGTTGGTCCGCTATAAGCCGGATGTCATAACGATTTATGCGGCTTACAATGATGCTGCGTATGTCTTGGATGCTACGGTTGTGCAGCAATTCCTGCGGTGGTTACACAAACGCTCCGCGATCTATGTGGCCCTCAAGAAGCTCATTACGGCAGCTGGCGGACCCGAGTTGTATTCTCGATGGGCCACACACGTTACTGGATCAAACAAGGATTATGTCCAGGAGCAGGTACGCTTACATGTCGTGCGGTATGAGAAAAACCTTCGGGAAATCGTTTCAGTAGCTCAACAGAACCAGAGCAAGATCATTTTCATCCGGCAACCAGTAAATATGCATTACTATGAGAACAAGAACAGAAACACCAAAATGCGGTACGAGGAAGAAGTCCAGTCTGCACAAAGTCGACTTGAGAAGGGTGAGGTCATCTCAGGGAACGAAGTGACCCTCCTCATTCATTCGGCCTTGCTGAGGACGTTGGATGCTGTCGCAAACGGAAGGTCTATCCCACTCGTCGATAACGTTGCTATCTTAGACCAGCATCCAGAATACTTCGCGAGTTACGTTCACCTCACAGAAGACGGCAATAGAGCCCTAGCCGACGTACTGCTTGGCACTATTCTTAAGTATTACTGATTCCATTATGCTAGTCACTACGCAGGATATTCATTTAGGCTGATCGCTTACGATCGTGGGCGACCTGTTTTTTATGTGTTGGTGGAGTTCGTAGATGGTGTACCGCTGGAAAAATACAGCTCTGTCAATCTTCCTGTTGTTGACATCGCTCTGTCTCTCCTTCTTGGTTGGCGAGATTGCTCTCCGGTTTGCCGGATATCACGGTGCGCCACAATCTTATATCAGCAACATCTATCAAGTGGATGACCCGATTCTTGATTGGCGGTACGTACCGAACTCCGAAGTAAGGCTTGGCAAGCTAATCTTCAAATACAATCAGGCAGGGTTTCGTGATGTGGATCACGAGATCACGAAGGCCCAAGGCATTAGGAGAATAGTTGTGGTTGGTGATTCTGTTTCAGAAGGGAATGGTGTGGAGTCTGAATATATCTTCGCTCGGGTTCTTCAATCCCGCCTTGGAGCAGGCTACGAGGTAATCAATATTGCAGCCAGTGGGCTTAATACGCCACAAGAGGTACGCCTGTTCGAGTTGCAGGGGCTCCAGTACAAGCCGGACCTCGTTATTCTTAATTTCGTTCTCAATGATGCTGATTTTTATTCGAACCTAGCGGGTGCTAAACGCTACTACGCGGAGAAAGATACCAGGGTCGGAATCCTGAATCTCCCCATCCATCCAGAATTGAAACGGCTTCTCAAATCCTCCGCCCTCATTTATTTTGTCAAAGAACGTGTTGGAAATCTTATCGTAAGACTGACCGGGACCGGCCAGAGTCATTACGATTATTACACTACGCTTTGGTCAGATGAAGGGAATCGGATCAAGGTGACTAGTGGATTTGACAGGTTGGCAGAACTTCGAGAGAGCAGTCCGTTCGAACTGATTGTCATCATTTGGCCAGTCCTTACAGATTACACCAATTATCGGTACACCCATATTCACAAGTGGATCGAGGAACAAGCTCGTAAGAGAGGTTTTGCGACCCTAGACCTACTTGCAGCATTCTCAAGAATGCCGTTTCAGCAGCTCCAAGTCGCCTCAGAAGACAGCGTCCACCCAAATGACTTGGGCCATGCGACGGCAGCTGACACCTTCCTAGCCTGGTACCGAACTCAAATTGCCTCGATGCGCGTCGTCTGGAGCAGAGCGACTTTGCAGTTGGCTGACTGCGCGAGACCCTTACCATCATGCGGGTTGGGATTTTGACAGAGACTCTTGCTCCTGGCTGTGCGCCAATGCTTTAACCTTTCTTTGTAATCTGTTCCAATTCCAGACTGGATTTTGCAAAAATCACGCGATGACGCGCTACAAAATCATCCAGGCAGACATAGGTCAGCATAAATGCGACATTCTCTCGTTACTAAGAAGAAATCTCAGAGATGAGACAGAGGGGGCGTTCGCGTGGCGCTATGAGCAGACACCATATGGGCCAGCTGAGGCCTTTGTTGCTGTCGAGGATGCGTCCCACAGAATCGTTGGTATCGGCTCGGTTTTCCCACGACGAGTTTACGTTTGCGGGGAGCCCGTCACCGCGTGGATTGCGGGCGATTTCTCAGTCGATAGTGCACATCGCGCATTCGGACCGGCCATGCAGCTACAGAGGCATATCAGTGGCCATATTAGAGCGAAGGGACTAAAGCACTTTGCGTACGGCATCCCGAACGACCAATCCAAAGCCATATTCCGTAGGCTAGGATATGTGCCCGTGGGCTCCTTCAACAGATTCGTGAAAATCCTCAAATGGGAGTACAGAAAAGGGAAACAGCTACTGGGACTGAGACTGCCAGTTGGTCCAGCCGATAGTCTGTTGAAACATCTGTCAACGGAGACCTGGTGCCGACGCCCCCGAGGTCTCTCCCTGGAGACTCCCTCGACTTTCGATGAGCGATTCGATCGCTTGTGGAACACATGCTGCTATGCTTACGCGGTCGTCGCAGACAGGAGCGCCAAGGCCTTGGCCTGGAGATATCTTTCATGCCCTTCACGAGCCTACGAAATTGCAGCCCTTACGAACGGCAGAGAGAACCTCGTGGCCTACGTGGTGTACCACCTCGAAGACAACATGTGCCACGTTGCGGATCTACTCTGGGACAACAATGAGATCAGCCCAGATTGCTTGCTGGCAGAGTTTAGCTTGTTCATGAGGAACAAGGGAGTGGGATCCATCGACATTCGGTATCTGGGCAACCCCAATTTCGTAGAGCACCTGAAACGATTCAACTTTCATGACCACAGGGAAGCAGCTGCCGAGGTGATGATCTTTGCCGGGAGAGATATTCCGGTTATGCAGCAGGTCCTGACACGCGACAACTGGCATTTCTTCGCGGGCGATACCGATCACTAACGGCCAACGGGCAATTGTTCCGCGCCCGAGATAGGTGGCCGCGAAGGTTCACAAGCAGCACGCCCAGAGATAACCAAAAATGCAGCATCAGATTCGTATCGAAGTTGTACAGGATCTAAATCTACTGGCAGAACATGCCCAGGCTTGGGATCAGTTGGCTGTAGAGGCACCACAGCATTTACCTATGCTCTCCTATGCATGGGTCGTGTCCTATCTCGAGCATCAAGTTGAGGCAGGCAACAAGTGGTGGTGCCTCTTTGCCTATGATGGAGAGGACTTGGTTGGCGTGCTGCCGATAATCATAGCACAAGGCTCTAGGTTCGGATTCGAATGGCAGAGCCTCCGCGCTCCGCGTGATACCCACACCCGATCGGGTGACCTGCTCGTCGCTCCAGTCCCTCGTTCAGTTGTGATGACTTCCTTCATATCGGAAATCGAAAGCCGTATCGGAGCGAGATTCTCGCTCAAGCTTTGCGGTGTGAGAGAGAGTTCTTTCACTCTCTCTCTCCAATCTTGTGATATTCCCAAAGCGGTTGTCTTGCGCCAGCCTGATCAGTCTGGATCATTCATTCGAGTGACAGGTTCGCTGGCTGACTTCCACGCTCGTCTCAGCGACAACTTCAGGGGTAATCTGAGAAAAGCACAAAATAAGCTGGCTAAACTGCCCAAGGTGACGTTCGATGTGCTCGCTCGCGATTCCGCACGAGCCGACCTCTTAGAGGAATTTCTAAAACTGGAGGACTCGGGCTGGAAGGGCCAGGAGGGTACGTCGATCATCAGTTCGCCGTCTTTAGTCCAATTCTACGACGCCCTTGTCCGACGCTTATCACAGAGAGGTTGGCTGGAATGGCACTTCCTTCGTGTAAGTGGGCAACCCATCGCGGCTCAGTTGGCCATCAAATTCGGACGTTGCCTGGTGATCTTAAAAATAGCCTATGACGAGTCGTTTAGCCCGTGCGCGCCAGGGAACATGTTATTTGAGCACGTAGTCGAACGGGCGTTTGCTTCGGGAGAAGTTGACGAGATTAACTGTTTAACCGATATGCCCTGGCACCGCAATTGGCGCATGGAACGTTCGAGTTATTACGATGTCTCTATCGTTCCATTCCGATTGCTCCCCCTCGCCGTCGAAATCTTACCGCTATGGATTCGGACCTCTTTGCGTCGTATCCCGAGACTCCGCCCGTTAGGGCGAATATTGCCCGGCTCCTCACAGTATCAAACTGGAGAATAGCTCCAAGAACTATCGCCCCTTGGTCGACCATCATAAGGCAGCGACACCAGTGGCGGTGTAACCGATACTAGCGCTTATCCGGTCGATGTGTGTCGCCAGAATGCGCTGAGGTTGTAACGGAGGCACTAAGTAGGAGGGAATCGCAATGGCAGATCCGAACGTAGGTCGAGGTGGGGCGCGTCTGTTTAATCCTTCAACAGAGTGTAGTGTGCTATCGGGAGCACCCTTCAAGGCGAAGAATACGCTCATTGGCCATCCTCTGTTTGAGCCGGAGCGCCTGAAGCGGTTGCTGCGCACGCTGCCGCGAGAACACGTCGAGATTCGGACTGTTCAATCACTGGGCAACAACGATGGTAGCTACCGGCGTGGCGAATTGCTGACCGACGCTGATCCAGTCAAGACATTCGAAAAGCTAAGCGAGAAACCGACCTGGATGTTGCTCCACTATACCTGGGTCTGTGACTCCGAGTATGCAGAGTTGATGAAGCAATATATCCGTGACGTGACGGAGAAGGTAGGCGACGTGGGAGACGATATCTCTGATCTTGGATGTTGGATCTTCTTATCTTCTGGACGATGCGTCGTCCATTTCCACGCCGATCCTGACCAAAGTTTTCTGAACCAGATCATTGGTTCAAAAACAGTGCTAGTGTATCCGGCCAGAATTCTGCCAGAGTCAGCTGTCGAGAATCTGATCTACACGAACAACCAAGGTGCAGTAACCTACCAGCCGGAATATGAGAGGGCAATGTTTCCGCCGATCCATTTGGATCCAGGAGAATCAGTGTTCCTGCCGATCTATGCTCCACACCGCGTGATCAATGATGACGGTATAAGCATTTCCCTGAACGTCGGTTTTCATACCAGAACAAGCCGCAAACGCCGAACCGTCCACCTCGTGAATCTTGAATTGCGATACCTGGGTCTTCACCCTGCGCCATATAACCAGCGCCCCCTTGCAGATGCGGTCAAGCAGTGGGCGCATATAGCAATCCGTGCAAAGAATAAATTCTTCAAGTCCCTAAGACCACACATCACAGTGTGAGGTGTACACATCGTCAGGGCCGGAGTACGCTATGGCTGAACTATCGGTCAGTGTCATTATTCCTACTTACAATCGCGCCACCCTCATCCCCAGGGCGGTACGCTCCGCTCTCGCCGCAATTGCTCCTGGGGACGAGGTGATCGTGGTGGATGATGGGTCTACGGATTCCACAAAGGACGTCCTTGCTCCATTCCTTCCTAAGATTCGCTACGTTGCCATACCGAATAGCGGGGCCGGAGCCGCACGCAACCACGGCATTCGTGAAGCGAGCAATCCGTTAGTGGCATTCATCGACTCTGATGACGAATGGATGCCGAGGAAGCTCGAACTCCAGCGTGCGGTTATGCAGGCACGGCCTGACGCGGTATTGTCTTTTAGCGACTTTGCAGTCCGTGACCAATCGGGCGCGGAGCACCGAAACTATCTTATTAATTGGCATAAGGATCACCGAAACTGGAATGATATTCTCGGCCCTGGGGTTCCATTTTCCTCTATAACGAACCTCCCTCCTGGGTGCCAAGATTTCAGAGTCCATGTGGGAAACCTCTACCTGTGGGAAATGGCGGCCAATTATATCTTCACATCAACGCTGCTGGTGAATCGTGAGCTAGCTGGAGAGGCCCTCCAGTTTCCGAATGACCTCGTGATCCACGAAGACTGGGAGTTATTTGGCCGAATCGCAAAAGTAGGACCGGCGGCTTACTTGGCCTGCGAAACTGCTTGGCAGTTTGGACACGAGGGTCCTCGATTGACAGACGCCGGCGCCTTGCGCAGTCTGGAAGCCCGCATCAAACTTCTCGAACGTGTGTGGGGTTCGGACAAGGCATTCCTTGCTGAACATGCGGGACTTTATCACGAAGTTCTCACAAACCTGTACCGGGCAAAGGCCAAGCTGCTTCTCAGCCATTGCAAACCGCGGGAGGCCCGTGAACAGCTGCGCATGGCCGGCGGGAAGCCATTACACTATCACATGCTGACGTATATCCCAGAACCGCTAATGCGTTTGATTTTCAAGACTCGACGAGCCTTCGCCTTAGGATGACCAATCCGCGATGAACCTTCATTCTTCTAATGAGGCTAGCACCACCACATCCCGATGAACACTCGCAGTAACTCCTATCGCATCCGAGTTATCAACTCCCTGGACACTCTGGCCGGGATGGCAAAGGAGTGGAACGACCTCTTACAGGATTCCAAAGCCGACACCGTGTTCTTGACGTGGGATTGGCTTCACACATGGACGGAATGCTTCTTGGACGAGCATCGTCAGCTTTTCGTCTTGGCCATCTACGCCGGGAATGATCTGATCGGCCTGGCTCCCTGGTATATCCGACGCATACGCACGGGCGGGGTATCAGTAAAGAGGATTGAGTTTCTCGGCTCACCGGAATGCGGATCGGATTATCTCGACGTCGTGGCCAAAAAGCGTAGAGAAAAGGATGTGGCCCAGGCGGTCTATCAGTTTCTTTTCAATGATTCACCTGCTTCCTGGGATACCGTCCTGTTCCGCGACGTCCCTAGCGATTCGCTGTTTCTCCTTTTCTTTCTCGAGCAGTTCGAGCGAGACGGAAAATACGTGGAGGTTGAACCGGGATCGTTCTGTCCAGTCGTCTTTCTTCCGGGCGATCGTAACAGCTTTTTGAAAGATTTAACTCAGCATCGGAGGCAGCAGTATCTAAGAGCATCTCGCCAATTGCAAAAGGAAGGGGAAGTGATTCATCGCTGCATTGCATCTGGCGATGGCGTTGCCGCCTTATCAGAATTCCATGCACTGTATGGACAACGCCGGCAGAAGTCCGAAAAGGAACTGCGCTTCATGGAAAGACTATTTTCGCGGTGTTTCTACCATGGCATGTGTGAAATCAATTTCTTGACGATCAACGACCAGAACTGCGCCGCCACTCTGCAACTCCGGCATGACAAAACCGTTTTCCTCTACCATTTGGTTGCTGATCGGTCGTTTGCTAGCAAGCTCAGCATCGGCAATTTCTTAGTTGGACAGTGTATTGAAAAGGCGATCGATGAAGAATTCTCTACCTACGATTTTCTCAAAGGCAGTGAAGAATATAAGTTCTATTGGGCCAACAGTGGACGACGCTCACTTCACCTCATCTTCCACGGGAAGAAACTAGCCCCCGCACTGAAGATGGCCGTAAAGGGTTTGAAAGCTGCTGCAAAAGTTCTATGCAGGTAATCACTCGATGATCCGATTATATCAGTCTCAAGACCGGTCTCGCTGGGACGACTTCGTTCTTCGATTTCCGACCTCCACATTCTCTCACTGCAGCGACTGGAAATCTGTGATCGAGGGAAGCTTTGGACACCAAACGTACTACTGGCTGGACGAGGACTCATCCGGGTTTGTCAAGGGAATCCTGCCACTGGTCCACATAAAAAGTCTCCTGTTCGGCAATTTTATGGTGTCGCTTCCATACCTGAACTATGGGGGGATCTGCGCCGGAGACATGGGAACCCATCGAGCTTTGCTGGATACAGCGATAGATTTTGCTAGAAGAAAGAACGTTGAGCATATCGAGTTGAGGTACGACCATTCCGTCGCTGTTCCACTCCCTTCGAAGACCTCAAAAGTTGCAATGAGGCTCGAATTACCTGGTTCGTCAGACGACTTATGGCAAGGATTTGACGGCAAGCTGCGGAGCCAGATTCGACGGCCATTGAAAGATGGCATGTCTGCAAGGATCGGGAAGATCGACGAACTGGATAGCTTCTATACCGTTTTCTCGCACAACATGCGCGATCTGGGAACTCCTGTTTACCCCAAGCATTTCTTTGGGAAGATCCTGCAGACCTTCCCGGACACAACGTGGATCTGCACGGTCTATCACGAGGGCATCCCCGTGGCGTCCGGCTTCCTGGTCGGCTTCAAGCATGTCGTTGAAATCACATGGGCTTCCTCGCTGAGCCGATACAAGCGTTCTGGTCCCAATATGCTCCTCTACTGGACGTGTCTGAAGTTCGCCTGTGAACAGGGCTATCGGACCTTCGATTTTGGGCGCTCCACGCGAGACGGAGGCACCTATAACTTCAAGAAACAGTGGGGGTGCGTGCCTACTCAATTATACTGGTACTACTGGCAGAGAGATCCGAGACCCTTACCCGAGCTCAATCCGGGCAATCACAGGTACCAGTTGCCCATAAAGATCTGGCAACGGCTCCCAGTCCGGCTCACGAATCTCATCGGGCCCATGATTGTACGAAACATTCCGTGAAGGATCTCGTTACCCCAGTCCGCTTGCAGAAGCCCATCTAAAGATATTTCTCTCGGAAGATGAGAGTCAGACGTACACTCCCGCCAACCGCGGTACATATACCGTGGAAAAACTTTGTCCATGGTCTGGCCGCACTAGTCTTGAGACAACGGTATCTGAAGAAGTTCGAGAATGAACTCAAGACATATTTCGGCGTACGCCATGTCTTCCTCGTTTCCTCGGGCAAGGCAGGGCTTTACATTACGCTGAAGGCACTCCACGGATTGAGCAGCCGGAAGATGCGGGTTCTCATCCCTGCCTATACTTGCTTCTCCGTTCCGTCGGCAATCGTGAAGTCAGGCTTGACGGTTTCGCTGTGTGATATCAACCCAACAACGCTGGACTTCGACTATAACTCGTTCGAAAAGGCACTCACAGAAGATACCCTCTGTGTCATCCCCAACCATCTGTTTGGTATTCCCTCAGACATCCAGAGAGTCAAGGCCCTCTGCCGATCCCGAGAGGTCTTTGTTCTTGAAGACGCAGCTCAGTCAATGGGGGAATGGTACGATGGGTCACTGCTGGGCACCGTCGGAGATGTTGGGGTATTCAGTCTGGGGAGAGGAAAGAATCTATCCTGTGGTGCTGGCGGAATCGTGGTCACCAACTCGGACCGAATTGCACATGCGATTGCAGAACACTATGCCACTCTTCCTTCCTCGGGTTTTGTCGGTAATGTCACAGAGTTACTCAAAGCGTTCCTGCTCCGGCTGTTCATTCATCCATCCATCTATTGGTTCCCATCCGGGTTACGCTTCCTTAAATTAGGAGAAACGTTTTTTTACAAGGACTTTCCCGTTCGCCAACTTCCAGCGATTGGAGCAGCACTCTTGAGTGGTTGGCAGCAACAGCTTGAGGAGCTGAATAGAGTCCGTACACGCAATACAGATTACTTTTGTAATCGGCTGGGTTTGACCACTCCCCGGAAGGATTCTCTCCCATATCTTCGTTTCCCGATCGTGACACAGGACAGAGAATTGACAAGGAAGATCTACGATCTTTCTGCCGGGCTAGGATTGGGCATCAGCAAGATGTATCCGACAGGCATCCATGAGATCGAGGAACTGAAAAGTCAGTTCGTCGGTATGAGTTTTCCGTCAGCTCACTTTGTAGCGGAGCGGCTTCTCGCGATCCCCACCCATCATCTTCTCAATGACGATGACAAGACAGCCATCTGTGAGTTGCTCAATGAATCAGGCTCATTGCAATCGCTCGCAGCTGTTGGCCCCACTTCGACACCGGACGTGACCGCTCCCCCGAGCTGGCCGACCCCTCGCACGCTACACAAAAGCCGAACGTAATAGAGATAGGCGCTTGAGACCGGTAGCCAGATGAAGCTTGTCGTCACGATAGATACCGAGGAAGATAACTGGGGGAGCTATAGCCCCACTGAATATACCTTGCGTAACATTGAAAGACTGCCGGCTCTTCAAGCCCTATTTGATCAGCTTGGTGTGCAACCCACGTACCTGATCACCTACCCAGTTGCAACGAACGAGAAGACGATCAGAATCCTGGGCGACTTGTTAAAGCAAGGCAACTGCGAGATAGGGGCGCACTGTCATCCCTGGAATACTCCCCCGTTCGAGGAACACAACACAGAACGCAACAGCATGCTGTACAACCTACCGCCAGAGTTGCAATACAAGAAATTGCTCTCACTCCAAACGGCAATCTCCACGAATTTTGGGGTCGGCGCCCTGTCTTTCAGAGCTGGACGATGGGGATACAGTTATGAGGTGGCCAAAAACGTTGCATCGCTTGGTTTCAAGATCGACACTTCTATCACTCCATACACGGATTGGACCATCTACCACGGACCTAATTTTTGGAATCTCCCGCCGGAACCCTTTCAGTCAACATTCGGGACCACGAAGGGACAATCTACCCAAGCCAGTTTGATCGAAATCCCGGCAACCATTGGCTATCTTCAGCGCGCTGCCGCCCCGTGCAATCTCATTCTTAAGATCGCCGAGAAGCGGCCCTTCAAGCTGATGCGGCTACCGAGACTACTGTCCGAGCTGCGCTTGGTCAACAAGGTCTGGCTATCGCCAGAGCTATGCGATGGAAATAGCATGATCCAGCTGACTCGGCGGCTACAGAGGCGTGGACACAGCATAGCCAATCTGTTCTTTCATTCACCCACACTGGTAGCAGGCCTCACTCCATTTGCGCACACCACCGCAGACGAAACGCGTTTACTAAATCGGATAAGACACTTTCTGACGTTCACCACGGATAGCGGGATTGAACCCATGAAGCTTTCCGATGCTGGTGACTTTCTCATGGCTGATGGTTTGCGAACGTACGACGTAGCTCTCGCTTCGCCCGCACCCACGAGCAAGGAGCTTATAAAGTCTTATGAGCGAGTTCCACAGTAGCACTCCGTTGTCGTAATGGAAACGACACAGATCCTGACAGACATTCAGATTCCCCAGAGCCCACAATGGCGCCAGAGCACGTCCTGTCTTGAGGTATTGATCTTAGGACGATTAAGAAGGCTCTTGCCTGGGAAACTCTACGATGTGGCTCTCCCGGTGATCAGTCTGCTCAAGATTCTGAGGGAGATGCAGAAATACGACGTCGTTGTGACGGCGAACATAAGAACAGGACAACTTCTAGGGCTACTCCGCACTCTGTTGAGGATCCGATCGCCCAAGCATGTCATTCTTGAGCTCATGCTCGATCAGGAGCAATCACGCTTCGGCTGGAAGCTGAAGAGACTGCTCCAGCGATGGAGTTTTTCGTCTGTAGACTGTATTTTCGTCTCATCCACAAGCGAGGTAGAAACCTATTCGCGCAGATTGCGCATACCGCGAGAGCGCATCAGGTTCCTTCCTTTCCACACGAATATTGTCGAGCCACGACTAGTGAAGGAAGCAGGGAACTACATCCTCGCAGCCGGAAGAACTGGCCGGGATTATGCTGTGTTAGTTGAAGCGGTCAAGACTCTGAATAATATGGAAGTGCGAATCGTCAGTGACGAGCATAGTCTGAGAGGCATCCAGCTTCCGGACAATGTGAAGGTATTAACGAATGTCGCGTATCTCCAGTATCTAGAGATCCTGCGAAATTGTCGATTTGTCGTCGTTCCCCTAAGGAAATTGGTCAAATCCACTGGACAAGTGGTCATCTTGGAAGCCATGGCCTTGGGGAAACCAGTCATCGCAACCAGCACGACCGGCACCGTAGACTACATCCAATCTGGGGATACAGGCATTCTTGTAGCTCCAGGCGATTCGGCTCAACTGAGACAGGCCATCATCGATCTGCTCAACAACCCCGAGATGCACAACAGGATTGCTCAACGCGCACTGGATTCGGTCAAGAAACACCACACCTTCGACACTTATGTGAGTTGCGTGCTAGAGACTGCGTATCAGCTTGTCACGTCGAGACCCCGCTTACAGACAGTATGATTTCGCCATTTTGTCGAGACCTGAACTCATTGAAGCCATCCAGCTCTACGACCATGAGACCTCTGCTCACGAATCGCGCCTCGACCCGGAACGCGGTTCGACTCGTTCGCATCAAGGTCAAGCGCTAGGAGTCAGGCAGGTTATGTGCGGTATCGCTGGAATATTTGATCCGTCTATTGGTAGTCACAACCTGCTCACGGCGCACATAGAGAAGATGACGTCGCGCCTGAGCCACCGGGGACCTGACGACACCGGGTTTCATATTGATCGGCATCTTGCCCTGGGTCACCAGCGGTTGAGCATCATCGACTTGACCACAGGGCACCAACCCATTTTTAACGAGGCGAAAGACAAGTGCATCATTTTTAATGGGGAGATCTACAACTATAGAGAGTTGAAGGCAGAGCTGTTGACGAGTGGATACTCTTTTTCCACGAACAGCGACACCGAAACCATTTTACACGCGTATGAAGAGTGGGGCGTTGAGTGCTTGAGCAGGCTGACGGGGATGTTTGCCTTTTGTATCTGGGATCAACGTGCAGAAACACTGTTCTTGGCTCGGGATAGGTTAGGGGAGAAACCGCTTTTTTATACGCACCAGGGTCATCGCTTCCTATTCGCTTCGGAAATGAAGTCACTGCTGGTCGATTCCAGGCTGGATCGGACCATCGACGAGGAGGCTCTTGCCTCCTATTTTCTCTTTTCGTACATCCCCGCGCCCCTGACGATCTACAAGAATATCCGAAAACTACCGCCCGGTCACTATGCCCTTTTCCGGAAGAGCGAGCTCACGATCAACCAGTATTGGGATGTCGCCTTTACCCCCAATCGAAAGAGGAAAGAGAAGGATTGCATCAGGGACTTTATGGACTTACTCAGTGGATCGGTGCAGGGGCAGCTCATCAGTGATGTCCCTCTAGGAGCATTCCTCAGCGGAGGCATCGATTCCAGTACCGTTGTGGCCTTAATGAGCCAGAAGAGCGAAGAGGCGACGAAGACCTTCACGATCGGATTTCGTTGCAATGTGGAAGGATATGAGGACGAACGCCGGTATGCGAGGTTGGTTGCCGAGCGCTATCGCACGAATCACAACGAGTACGTCGTTATTCCGAATGCTGACGGCCTGATTGCCAAAATCGTTGAAGCCTTCGATGAGCCATTCGCTGACGACTCTACGATCCCGTCATACTTTGTTTGTCAGTTGGCACGGAAGAACGTCACCGTAGCCTTATCCGGGCTTGGTGGAGATGAAGCCTTCGCTGGATATTCCCGCTACGTGGGGTATCAGCTTAGTCATATCTACAACATGCTCCCTACTGTGCTCAGGGAGAAGGTGATGAAGAGGCTCGTCGAGCCCGTGCCAGAGGGATTCCTGGGAGCATACAAAGTTAATCATCTCAAACGATTCGTGCGCTCCGCGGCCCTAGAAAATGCTCAGCGGTATGTCGGGTTCGTCTCCAAAATGCCGGATCGGTACCTTTTCTCATTTTTTTCCCCGACAAGAGGGCGATATATGGAAGCCATCGAGGCTGCCAGGTCGCGATTCTTGAAATACCTCGAATCAGCGCAGGCCGATGAACCATTGAACAGAGTTTTTTACTGTGACATCAAAACCTATCTTCCGGACGATATCCTCACCTGTACAGACAGGTTAAGCATGCATCACTCACTTGAGGTCCGCGTTCCATTCCTGGATCACAAGCTCATCGAATATTCTGCAACAATCCCCCCTGAAATGAAGCTGAAGCTCCTTCAACACAAACATCTGCTCAAAAAGGCCGTTGCTGACCTGCTGCCGAGGCCCGTCCTGCAACATAGGAAACAAGGATTCGTGGGCCCTACGGAATTATGGCTGAAAGGGGAGCTCCGAGCTTTCACTTTGGAGAAGCTCTCGGAGAAGAATCTCTCGAAACATGGTCTGTTCGATCACCAGACCATTACGAACATCCTCGAGGATCATTACGGTGACAAAGAGAGTAATGACACTTTGATCTGGGCCCTGCTGATTTTTCAGACGTGGTTCGACCAGTATATGAACTGACACTGCTCCTGCTGACCAGGTCTCAGGCAAGACACGCCTTCTGCATGCTATACGCACAAGTCATCTTTTGGAGCTCAGCTTTCTTGATCATCTATCCTTATATCGGCTACGTCGGAGTGCTCTGGCTTCTCTCGCACTTCAAACGCCCATGCATCGCCTCGATGATCGCACACCCGAGATATAAAGTGACACTGCTCATCTCGGCTTACAACGAAGAAGCCGCTATAGAGAAAAAGCTCCTTAACTCTCTCGCCTTACAGTACCCTCAAGACTTGCTCGAGATCGTCGTGGTTTCTGATGACTCAACCGATAAGACCTGCGACATCGTCTCGCGGTATGCGGCCATGGGCGTCAAACTCCGCCACTACGAAGGCAGAATCGGGAAAACCGCTTGTCTCAATAGAGCCGTGCCGTTGGCAGTGGGTGAGATCATCGTCTTCTCTGATGCAAACGCCAACTACCACCCAAACGCTATCGGGGAACTCGTTCGATTCTTCGATGACTCAAAGGTCGGATTCGTCACAGGCACTACGAGGTATGTCGCGTCAGGAGGAGACCGCACTGAAACGGCCGCGGACTCGATGTCGTTGTACTCGAAACTTCAACATCTGATCAAAGACTTGGAGAGCCAAGTCGGATCTTGCATTGGAGCGGATGGGGCCATATTTGCCATACGAAAAGCTTTCTATGAAGAACTCTGCCAGACTGACATCAACGACCTCGTGTTGCCCCTCAAGATCATCGAGCGCGGGGCTGTAGGCAGGTTAGCCCCTGGTGCGTTCTGCACGGAAAGCGCCTTCGGTTCGCCTGAGGCACAATTCAGGAGACAGGTCCGCATTGCTAATCGAACCATCAGAGCTCTTATGAAGAATCTGGAGCTCGCCAATCCGTTCAAGTTCGGTCTGATATCGTTCGAGCTGATTTCGAATAAGGTCCTACGGATGCTTTGCCCGATTGCTATGGCTGCGCTATTCTTCTCCAACCTTGTCCTTATCAATCAACACTGGTTCTATACCCTTACGTTTCTAGTGCAAACAGGCATCTACTCAATGATCTGGCTGATGAACCGCGGCGCCAGGACGTGGGGCTTATCACATTTCTTCTCTGTTGCCCAGACTTTCACGTTCGTGAACTTAGCCATTGGGCTGGGGTGGATTCAGTATTTGAGAGGCGAGATTTACTCCTACTGGTCTCCCATTCGAAAGTAACAGACACGCATACGTTGTAGAATGACACGCTCTGCTTCCTATTTGTTTAATAAGCAAGCTAACAGGTCATACTCCTATTTACCCTTCTTAAGTTTCTGGAATAGCAGAGTGAGTTTTGGTTCACTGATGACTAAGCCACTTTGAATCTGCCCCTAGAGATGATCGCCGGATACTCATGAAAGATCGAATTGCAAGATCGGTTTTCTGGCTGGGATGGTCCAAAGGAATAGTCCAGAGCCTCTCCTTGCTGAGCACGTTGTACGTAGCCCGACTGCTCAATCCTAATGATTACGGCCTTATGGCACTGACCGGCATTTGGATATGCAGCCTCGCCATGCTCGCTGAAATGGGCTTGAGCGCAGCTGTTGTGCAGTTTCGAGATCTGGACGATCCTGAGCTCAACGTCTGTTTTTGGCTAACCCTGGCAACGGCGGGGATTGGATACTTAGGCCTATACGGAGTTGCGCCACTCATTGCTGCATGGTTTAGCACTCCTTTGCTCACCGAAGTTTTGCGAGTGGCGAGTTTGAATTTGCTCTTGGCGGCTGTGCGGATCGTACCGGATAGTTTGCTCAGAAAATCGCTTGAGCTGGACAAAGTCTCACAGGCGGAGATTACCGGAGTCGCTGTAAGTATTCCGGTTCAAGCCGGACTGGCATGGGCGGGCGCTGGGGTGTGGGCCCTCGTGACAGGGATGCTGTTGCTGGCATTCACGCAAAGTCTTGTTACATTCCTGTTCTCGAGCTGGAGACCGGGATTGCAGATGGGCAGCAGGCGCTTGAAGGATATCCTTTCTTTCAGTTCGGCAAAGCTCGGAGGTAACCTTTGTTGGGGATTCTATGATCAGGTGGACATCTTCATCTTGGGCAAAATGTCTGGTGATGTCGTCCTCGGATTCTACTCGATGGCGAAACAGATTGCTCTGTTACCAGTCCACAAGATTGCGACTGTGGTGAATCAGCTTGCCATCCCGCTGATGGCTGAGTTACAGAGCGACCGACAGCGCATGTGCTCAGCGTTCCTTCGCCAAATACGCCTCGTAGCTTGTTTGACAACCCCGCTCTGTGTCGGAATCACACTAGTGGCTGAGGATTTAATAGGGGTGACGCTTATGGATAAGTGGGCACCTGCAGTTCCACTGCTACAAGTGCTCTGCCTTTCCATGGTATGTCATTCTTTTACAACTATGATGCCTCCTATTTTACTTGCACGGTATCGTGCCGGATTCCTTTTCCGGTGGAACGCTTCGCTACTCCTCACAATGCCGGTTGTTTTTTGGTGCGGAGCGGCCTGGGGAGGTGGACTAGGACTCGCGTTGGCCTGGCTTACGATCTACCCTTTAATCAGTGTCTGGATGATCCACGAGGTCCTGAAAGAGTTAGGGATTGGCTGGATGACTATGGGGAGTCAGCTGAAACCAATTTTTATTGCATCCATCATGATGGTTGCTTCTGTTGCTGTGGTCGGCTACATGATTCCAGGCTCTGGTTATACTGATCGAGTCGTTCGACTTGTCTTCGCATGTGGATTCGGGGCTCTTGCTTACACCGTGGGGGTCTTATGGCGAGGTGGCCTCTTGGGAAGAGAGATTGCTGAGGTAACAGGTTGGCTTTTGAAACGCTCATGGCCCTTGACAGCCACGAAGTGAAAGGAGGACCGAAATTGTCATGGAGGGGGATCTGACTTATGAGCCTGAACACTGGACGAACGACGCTGCCCCAGCATCCGCGCTCTCCAAGTATCTCAAGATGTACGAAACCTTATTCAACAAAGTACAAGAACACGCTTTTCTCTCTCTGTTGCCTGACAAGATGGATGGACTCAACGCGTTGGATTATGGCTGCGGATGCGGTAGGTTGTCTATCCTTTGCGCGAAGCGAGGTGCCAGAGTTCTGGGAATTGATAGATCGGAATACGCCGTGAGCGCTGCCCGGTTGTACGCCAAGCAAGAATGTGTTGCTGATCGATGCAGCTTCATTGCAGGAATGGAAGTAAAGGGTTCGGATTTTGACATAGTCATTGCGAAAGATATTATCGAGCATGTACAGGATGATTCCCAGTGGGTTCGGGCTGTTGTAAAAGCTCTTAAGCATAATGGGCTGCTTGTGTTGTCCACCCAGAACAGTTGGTCGCTGACTTATCTACTTGAGGGGACATACCAAAGGTTCTGGCGCGGTAATCGTGACTGGATGGGGTGGGATCGGACCCATGTACGCTTCTATACTCCCCGCACGCTTAGGCGAGTGTTAGAAATGCATGAACTGAAAATTGAGCGGTGGAGATCAATGTATATTGTGCCATATGACATTCTGAACTGGGTCTTCCTTCTGCGAACAAATGTAACACTTCCTGTTCTCCAATATGTGGACTATGCGCTACATAAGGTTTTCCCTTTTAACCGTTTAGGGTGGGCTCTCATGACGAGTTGCCGCAAATTGAGCTAATCCTGAACAACCATTAAGCCCCGAAGACCCATCACAAGCTGTAAGGTCCGAAGCGCGAAAGATCTCACTCTGGCCTGAAGGCACACAATCAGCACCTTAGTTTCTGGATCAAGATGTGTGGAATATTAGCAATACTGCGTTTCGATTCCGATGAGCTGAGTCAGGATCTGCTTGCCCGCATGCGGGATACCATGTTGCACCGCGGTCCTGACGATGCCGGACTGTATATCAGCGGAAGCGCTGCACTTGCGCACCGCAGGTTATCAATCATCGATCTTTCAGAAAACGGGAAACAACCTCTCACCAACGAAGACGGAAGCGTAGTACTGGTTTTCAACGGCGAGATCTATAACTATCTGGAACTCAGAAGAGACCTCGTCGCTAAAGGACATCGCTTTCGGTCAACATCAGATAGCGAAGTCATTGTCCACCAGTACGAGGAAGATGGCGAGAAGTGCCTGGACAAGTTCATTGGGATGTTTGGGTTTGCGTTGTTCGACAGAAGGAGACGCAAACTCTTTGCAGCTAGAGACCGTATCGGAATCAAACCCCTGTACTACTATTGTGATCGCCACAAGGTTCTCATCGCTTCTGAGATCAAAGCGATCATCGAGGATCCCAGCATCACACGCGCGCCGGACTACCAAGCCTTGTCGGATTACATGTTTGCTGGAAGGGCGTTAGGCGACAAGACACTCTTCAGGGACATCAAGGAATTGCCTCCCGGTCACATATTGACCGTGGATCAAGCAAAGCAACGCGTGGCGGTACGAAAGTATTGGGACGTCCATTTTAATTATCGCTCATGGAAGGAAGATCAGTTACACGCCGAGTTACTGAGCTTACTCGACGAAGCCGTGGAGATGCATTGTCGAAGCGACGCGCCCCTTGGATGTCACCTAAGTGGAGGGCTCGACTCTAGCACCATCACCGCTTTAGCAAGCAAGCACGTAAAACCGTTAAGGACGTTCTCAGTCAAGTTTTCCGAGGACAGTGACATTGATGAGACGCGGTACGCGAAGGCGGTCGTCAGATACATTGGGGCTGAGTATCACGAAAGTTCTCCTTCTGGAATGGATTTGGCCACGCTGCTTCCTTCATTGATCTGGCATATGGATGTCCCGATGGCTACGGATGGCGGATTTGCCTACTATGCTGTGTCACGGTTGGCCCGCAACTACGCGAAGGTTACATTGACCGGACACGGTGGTGATGAGTTGTTCGGGGGATACCCAGCGCAGTTTTTCGCCAGCTTCGGAACTACTGATATGTTTCCTCGGCCCAAGGGTCCCAACCTCTCACAGAACTCATCCGTGTTGAGGAGAATTGTGACTCCATTCCACCGCACACGCTGGACCAGCCTGCCTCGGAAGATACTTGATCGAGCTCTTGGAACAAAGAAGTCGCTGGAAGACATCTGGATTCAATCCCACTGTGGGTACTTACCCTCCACCAGCTCAATATTTCATAGAGGGTTTCTTGCGGAGCTTCAGGGCTACTCTCCGCGGGACGAGTACATTCAGCCTTTCAGAGACGTCACGACAGAGGAAGCGTTTGACAAATGCCTGTACCACGATCTTCGAATCTACCTCCCGAGTTTGCTCCATCAAGAAGATCGAGTCAGCATGGCACTGTCGATAGAGTCCAGAGTTCCCTTCCTTGACCACAGGATTGTGGAACTCCTCGCCACGGTACGACCCGAACAAAAGGTCGTGGGCCTGCAACCAAAGTTTCTCCTCAGGAAGGTTGCTTCGAGAGTACTTCCTGAAGAGGTGTGGCAAAGAAAAGAAAAATTTCCATTTCCCGTTCCGAAGACCTTTTGGTCCGTGGAGGAGGTCACTCGCTTGACAGAAACCTTGCTACGCTCCAGTACCAAGAGGGGTATGTTTACGCAGCGCGCCTTGATAGAGGCGTGCAATAGAGAGATCAATCCCTGGCCATTCATCAATCTGGAACTTTGGTTCAAGATTTTCATTGACAAGGACCCATTCTGGACCAGTCAAGTCCGGTTTTCGCACCGGTAGGTACCGGACATCGTTTCATGGGATTCTCGGCCTGATGAACACTGTCAACACACAGACGAACAGAAAGGTGCTCTTTGTCAGCTATTTCTTCCCACCCGACTCGAGTGTTGGCGCTCTCCGCCTCGGCAAGTTCGTAAAATATCTCACCCAACTCGGTTGGACACCATTTGTCGTTACGATCCAAGACCGTTACCGCGAGTCCACCGATGTAAACATGATGAACGATTTGAAGCACATCACGATCGAGAAAACGAACAAACTAACCGGATTGCAAGAAATATATCTGTGGTGTAAGCGCCTTGTGTTTGCACTGAAGAAGAGACCTGTGAGCTCTCCTGGGGTAGATTATGTGAGCATCTCCCATAGACCGGTCACCACTCCCCAACAAGAGAGCCTTCTACAGAGACTGAAGCGGTATGTCATCGCTTTGTCTGTTTTTACACCGGACGCCCAGTGGACCTGGATCATCCCAGCTTCCATTCGAGCAATCAGGCTGATCAAACGCGAGAACATTAGGTGCATCGTGACCTCAACGCCCCCGCACTCATCGCATCTCATTGGGCTACTGGTGAAGAGGCTTACGGGGGTCCACTGGGTGGCAGACTTTCGAGACCCGTGGGTGGATCACGTTCGGTATATGTCACCTCTGATCCGGTGCCAATGGTCTGATCGGATTCATGTTTGGATGGAGAGACAGGTCGTTCTCGCTGCGGACCGGGTTGTTACGACGGCGAACTCGCTCAAATCGGTTCTTGAAAAAAGATATCCAGATCAGGCCCAAGACAAGTTCGTCTGTATCCCCAATGGGATCGACTGGGACCTGCTGAACAGGGAGCCCAACGACGAGAAATTTGACACCTTCACCATCACGTACGCTGGCTCGCTCTATTGGGGGCGCACGCCAGAGCCAGTATTTCAGGCAGTGAAGGATCTTCTAGCAAGCCATCAGATCTCTGTGTCCGACCTTCGGATTAAACTTATCGGCAGCTGCGAGGATGCAAACGGAATCCTGACCAGAGATCTCATTCGACAATACGGACTCGACGGCACAGTAGAGATATTGCCGTGGCTCCCTTTCAGCGAGGCCTGGGGCATCATGCGACGATCACACCTGCTGCTGCTCATAGCTCCCGACACCCATGAGTTGATGATTCCCGAAAAGGCCTACACATACTTGGCGTCTGGAACTAAGATTCTGGGGTTAACTGAGAAGGGAGCGACCTCCGAGTTGATTGAGGCAACCGAAGGCGGGGCGTGCTTCTCGCCGTCGGACATACCAGGTCTTCGCGACCACCTTCTGCAATCATGGAAGAACCGATCATGCCAGCAGACACCAGCTCAACAGGACAAGATTCGACAGTTTGATATGCGAATCCTCGCCAAGCGCCTGGACAGAGAACTTTCATCCCTTATCGTTTCCCGTACAAGCTCTTAGGAATCCATTCTCATGACCTTCAAGATACTGGCGCTATGGACCTTTATTCTGATCGGGCGCCCGCAGGACATTTTTGCAGCAGTGGCGGTTATGAGGCCAGCGCTTGTGGTTGGCGTGGCCACCCAGCTTATGGCTTTCTCTCAAATTACAGAGGCCAGAATCACTTCCGTATTGCAGATTCCAGAAGTCAGGAAATATCTTCTGTTTTATCTGATCATGCTGATGGGGATTCCTTTTGCCTATCATCGCCGGGTCGCCTTTGAGTACAGCGTTACACTGTACTCAATAAGTGTGATGTTCTTCCTTGTCTTTGTTCTCGTCGTTAATACGATGAAGCAGTTTCAAAGCATGATCCTTGTTGTATGCGGCGGCGCGTTGACTTACGGCATATTTGTTCTTTCGACAGGCGCAGTAGCCGAGGGCAGACTTATGCCATCAGGGAATATGTATGATCCGAATGACATAGCGTACGTGATGGTGTCGCTGCTCCCGCTAGGTTTCTTTTACATATTGCATTGCTCTAAAGGCATGGTGAAAGCTCTAATCGCAGGCGCGAGTATCTGTGTTTCTACCGTCGTCATCCTGGCTTCTGGTTCCCGGGGGGGCCTTGTAAGCTTGAGCGCCCTTGTCCTTCTCCTTGTCATGGCGAAAGGACAAATCATACGGTGGCGCTGGAAATTTGCCCTCCTCGCAGCCATCGTCGTGATAGGTCTGTTGAACTTGGACAGAATCAACGTTGACCGGTTACAGACGGTCTCCGACATTGGGTCTGACTATAACGCAACCGATGAATTCGGCCGCATCGAGATCTGGAAGAAAGGTGTCGACATTTTCCTCACGTATCCTCTTACAGGAGTCGGTGCGAACTGTTTTGCGATGGCCATTGGCTTCATGCGACAGGATCTCAATCTCATCCCTGCATGGCAAGAAGCCCATAACTCGTACCTGCAGGTGGCAGCCGAGATGGGTTTACCAGGAATTATAGTCCTTCTTCTGCTCATTGCGGTCTGCTATCGAAACTTCAAAGTATGTCAACGTCTGCCAGATTCCTCTAGGTCCTCGCGAGAACTTCAGGAACTGAAAACCATCGCCTGGACCTTGCAGGTGGGCTTCACCGCCCATCTTGTTGCCGCCTTTTTCTTGACCCAAGGCTACTCAATATTGTTTGTGCTCTACTTTGGCTTTTCTGCGGTGCTAAGACAACTGGCTTCCGATATCGCCCGTGAGAACGGAGCGCAGGTCGGCAACGGAAATACGTTCTCTCACATAATTAAACCTGTATATGTGAATGGTCCCTCACATGGTTCTGCGCGCGAGTAGATTCCTGAAGATTCTGCGCTCGCAATCTCGATATCTTTCTTTTCGAGAACTTATTGCGTTGGTTCAGCAAGTGCTATTCAAAGTCGACAACATCGTCATTTACAAAAAGGATCTATACACCGACATTGCGGACTTGCCTTCACCCGGTGTGGCCGGAGCCTTCTGCAAAGGGGACCTTCAGGAACTCGAAGCAACTTGGAGCAGGATGAACCACCCACCCTGGGAATTCATGTGTTCTGTTTACGATAATGTCACAGACTGTTTTGTCTTTAAGACCACAGACGGACAGATTGCTCACATCAGTTGGATCTACTATAAGGCCGATCCCAACCGGATCATCGATCTACGTGAGAACGAAGCGGAAATAAAGTACTCCTTAACCCTTCCAGAGTATCGAGGGCAAGGCTTATATTCTTCGGCGTTGGCGCATATCCAACATTTCCTTATGACCAAGGGATATGGCCGAGTCTATATCTGTTCCTATCTGCACAATCTGCCATCAATCGCAGGAATTACAAAAGCAGGTTTTGAGTACGTTACTGGACTAAAGTTTATCCGCATTCTCGGCCTCCGCTGCAAGCGGCGCTATCAAGGAACCCCCATAACTTCGACTCGACAGCGGGGTTTGCGTAGAGCTCTTCCGATTGCAAAGTGAATTGGATTGCGTTTTCCCGTCAAACTCTTAGCAGAGTCCTCGTCACACTTCTCTCACCGATTGTGCTGATCTCATCGTAGTGGTCAGGCTGATACCATCCAGCACAGCAACGAGTTCAGAAGGACATGATTGCTGTTCGACAGATCACTCATCAGGAACGGGAGTACTGGGATAGCCACGTACTGCAGTACGAAGCTTGCAGTCCGTTCAACGCTTACGCCTGGGGTTTGGTACGGTCAACTGATGGCTGGGAACCCCTCTATTTAGTTGCAGAACGATCCGGAAGGTTCTGCGGGGCTATTATGGTGCTGATGAAAAGGCTCCCTGCTACACCGTTTTCCGTTTTCTATAGTCCGCGAGGGCCCCTATTGGATTGGAGTGATAGAGAAGCTCTGCAAGCGTTGATTGAAAAGGTGCGAGAGCAAGCCACGGCTAGAAAGGCCATCTTCCTGAGAAGCGACCCAAACGTGCCTGAAGGTTCTGCTGGTCCTATAACCGAATCCCTGGCGTCAATCGGCTATGTTCATTTGAATGAGAGATGGACTTTTTGGAACTCACCAAGGGATGTCTCTCGCATAGACCTCACCAGGGTGAGCTCAGCTGAGGAGCTCTTCAACTTACTGGATAGAGACACAAGGAGATGTATCAGGAAGGCGGGGAGGGAAGGCGTGACGATTGAAACAGCCAAGACCGAAGAAGAACTAAAATCATTTTACAACATCTTCAAGGATTTCTCTGTAACTAAAGGCTTTATGGCACGAGATTACGACTATCAGAAGATGGTATGGGATACCTTCATCCTTTCGGATCTCGGCAAACTGTTTGTCGCGAAGTACCGAGGGGAGATCATCGGTGGGCTCATGTGTATCATGTTCGGCAGGAAGTGCATCGCAATGCACATGGGAACCCCGTACAAGTACCAAAAATTGCAAAGCTATTATACTTATGTCTGGGAGAGCATCAAATGGGCCAAGGAACAAGGCTGCTCATACTACAGTTTTCGTGGCGTTGGGACTACTCCTTCGCAGGAGTATTTCAAGAGAAAGTTTCTGCCAGAAGTCATCAGCTTGTGCGGATATTATGATCTACCTTTCAGGCCAACTCTGTACAAGGTTTGGCGCTTTGGAGAATTCTCACTAGTTCCAAAACTGTGGCCCGCGCTGATTTATGGAAGGAAGCTGCTATCCAACCTCCAACCCGTATACAGGCGTTCTCTTGATCGATTAGCGGGGCGGCAACTGCACCACTCTTTGCCCTAGCAACTATTACGTTGGCAGCGCATCACTCTCTAATATTGTAAGCGGATGTCACAACTGGGTTGTCGACGGCACCCTCGTTAAACAGATAGGCGATGGCAGTGATGCGTACCTCTGGGCATCGGTTGTCATGTAGAAATGTGTATAGCAGACGGCTGCTCCGTCACTCCACTGTTGCAATCCTGAAGCTAAAGCTTAGCGCGAGTTAAAACAGATCACAAGGCAATGGGAATTCAGAAACCTTTCAGAGTCGCTCTTCTTTGCACCCCCGTGGATTTTGGTGGGGCCGAGCAGGTGGTACTGTCATTATTGAAGAATATCGATCCTCAACGAATCGAGATCATTCCCATTGTGTTCGTCCGAAGTAAGTTAGGCGAGAACTTGTTCCTCGAGAAAGCCAATGGCCTAGGAATAGCGAGCAAGGTTGTGGTCCTGAACAAATGCAGACTCAAGTATCTCAATCCGGTCCTGAACACACTGGAGACATACAGACTACTAGATGGTGCGCGGGTGGATATGATCTATACTCATGGCTACCGGGCTGATGTGATAGGACTTGTAGTAGCCAAGCTAAAGGGCCTACCCATCATAGCAAGCTGCCATGGCTTTATCTCGACCGATGTCCACCTGAAACTGTATGTAACACTCGACTGCCTCGTTTTAAAACACTTCGACAAAGTGATTGCTACCTCAGAGCTTATCAAGACTGACCTGGTGAATCATGGCGTGGAGAAAGTGAGAGTGAACGTTATTCAAAATGCAGTGGCCGTACAACAACATGGAACCTCACTTTCCGCCATTCGAGCACGAATTCGGCAATTACTATATATGGAGGAGACAGAGTTGCTTGTGGGCTACATTGGCCGGCTCAGTCCGGAGAAGGGTGTCTCGTTTCTTATCGAGGCCGCCTCGCTTCTGCGGGGCATGGGCGTTCATTTTAGACTGTTGATTATTGGTGATGGCCCACAGAAAGCTGATCTTGATCGGCTCGTCAAGGACCGCGGATTGGAAGGCCGAGTCGTCTTTGCAGGGTTCCAAAGTGACGTCCTGTCCTGGCTTCCAGCCTTAGATGTATTTGTTCTCCCTTCTTTGACGGAGGGTACACCTATGGCGTTGCTCGAAGCCATGGCTTATGGCATCCCGCCGGTCGCGACTGCAGTCGGGGGTGTGCCACACGTTCTTTCTTCTGACCACAACGGAATCCTAGTCTCATCTGGAAACGCAGAAGCTCTTACAGACGCGATTGCAAGGCTCTGCGAAGATCCCTCTCTAAGAGAACGATTGGCACTCAATGCACGAGAGACCATCAGAAAACAGTATTCCATCCACGAATGGATTAGGAAAATAGAAACTGAATTCATGTCTGTTCTAAACAGCCGGTCGCGTTAACGTTCAGGCAGGTCATTGGTGGTACTCCTGTTAAGCCTCATCGGATTCTATCTGACATGCTATGTGCTTTATCATTACGTCTTGATCTTCTGCCATTTCCTTCTCAAGGACACAAACCAGGCCCCGCCGTCAGGAACAACCAGGTTTGGCATACTTGTACCGGCTCATAACGAAGAGATACTCCTCTCCAGGTTGTTGAGGAGCATCGACGAACAAAACTACCAGAGGGGCAAATACCACTGCATCGTGGTTGCAGACAATTGCACTGACAACACAGCCAATATTGGGTTGCGCCACTCGGCAACGGTGCTGACCAGGAAGGATCCGGTGCATCGGGGAAAAGGGTACGCCTTGCAGTGGGGCTTAAGCCAGATTAACCTCAATGATTATGATGCCATTTTCGTCGTCGATGCCGACAGTGAAATCAGCCGCGAGGCCTTGGCCCAGCTTGATCGACTACTGAATCAAGGCGAATCAATGATTCAGTGTTACAACGGGGTAGCCAATCCCGATGATAGCTGGTTCTCACGCTTACTGGATGTCTCAAGATCATTCGTCAACGAAATATGTCTTCCAGCCAAGCAGAAGTTAGGCCTCTCGGTGTACTTGATGGGAAATGGGATGTGCTTTTCCACCAGGATACTGTCCAGGTATGGTTGGAGTGCTTTCACTGTGGGTGAGGATTGGGAGTACTATGCCAGGCTGATACAAGATGGTGAAAAAGTTGGCTTCGGGCGGATGGCTAGGGTCTACCACCAAGAGTCTGTGTCACTTGGTCAAGCAACTTCTCAACGCATGAGGTGGTCCAGTGGGAGGTTCTTCGTTGCAGGAAAGTATGGGTTTCTTCTCTTCCTAGAGGGGATCAGAGAAGGGAATTTCATGAAACTGGACGCCTCTCTACCATTGCTATTTCCCAACCTGTCTCTAGGAATGAATCTGACCGTCTTTAGCTTCGTTCTCGCTTTTGCTGCCCTGCACGAAGGACTACCCCGGAGCATCTTACTCGCGCTGCTCGGTACTCTGACATTCATGCAGCTGATGATGTTTCTAAGCGGTATACTCTTCACCAACAATAAGCTCATGAAAGCCCTGTCCATTTTTCTTGCGCCGCTGTTTCTCTTCTGGAAACTGGGAATCGACCTCGTCTCGCTTGCTGGGTTCGGCAGGGGAGAATGGACCCGTACGGAACGCAAACATCCCGGTAGTTTGAGACGCTAGCACACCTCGAGAGCGATCACGTTCGCCTAATGCACGCGAAACAAATAGAACATCTTTCAAGGCTGAATTGTCGCCATGACGTCTATTCCATCGAGTAGCGCAAAGAAAGATTCTGACGTGACACGGCCAGTCAAGGCTATTCTCATCACATCGGTCACTGACGATTGGATTTCCAGTCTCATCGTTAGAGTTTGCAATGTTCCAGGTATTAGGCTCGAACATGTGATCTATATGTCCGCCGCAGGATTGCCATCGGAAAGCCCCCACGACGGTTTCCTCACAGCAAGTCTTTTGCGCCCTGTATGGCGACACATAAGAAGCGCTCGGGATTTCTTCCTCAAGCCTGTGATCTCACGTTTTGAAAAATGGATATTCTGTGAAAGGGTTTCAAGAGATCTCCACTCAACATGCTCTGGGCACAGCATTAAGTTTCATGCTGTTCACGATGCCCACACCTCGACCACAGTGAAGCTGATTCAAGCCTCTGAGGGCGACCTTCTCATCCTTTGCGGTGTTACTTCCTACGACCCGTCACTGCTGAAAACGCCAACGGTAGCAACAGTCGAATTATATGTGGGAGATACGCCCTTCTACCCCAGCGCCCATCGCGGATACTGGGAACTATTTCGTAACAAGTCATGTATTTCGCTCCGCGTACGTTTACTTGGCAGAGACGGCACCTGGAGCAGCGACATGTTGGAAAGGTCGGTGCCAGTTTTCAGCTACGATGATTTGACTTCCATCAAAAGAAAACTGCTCGAAGTGGCGCTTCACATCTTTCCTGAAGCTCTCGGGCAGGCAGTGGCCGGACACTACACCAGAAACCCAATACTGCCATGTATTCCTGCATCCTACCACCTACTGCCATATTCAGGGTGGCCTCAACTCGTGATCACTCGTAGGTTCAGACGGCTGAGCCTGCACGCATTCGCCAAGCACATAGCTAAATCTGTGATCTTTTCCGCAGCCATTCTGATCATCCTGCTGAGAGATTGGTACTTTCTTTATCGTGGACAGAATGTGCTTTCCGTTCTGTATTATCACCGGGTCACGGATATTTGCCGCGACGGCATGACGGTCGGAATTGAAACTTTCGAACGACAGATACGATTCTTGAAGAAGCACTATCGTCTCGTCGATCCTTCGGAATTGCCGGATTGGATCGAGAGCGAGAAGTGCCAGAAGGGACGAAAGGGAGTTCTTGTTACGTTCGACGACGGCTATGAAGATAACTATACCAATGCACTCCCCATCCTTAAGAAGTATTCTTGCCCCGCATTGTTTTTCATTTCGACCGGTTTAATAGGCAATGACAGACAGTTTGAGCACGACAGACAACTTCAGCCTGAGTTGTACTTCCGAAAGATGGATTGGACTCAAATACGGGAGGCAGAGCAGTCGGGTATCACCATTGGTGTCCATAGCGACACACATGCCAATCTCGCCAGAATTGGGCTCTCAGAAGCAATCAACGAAATTGATACGTCTGTCTCGACATTCGAGAGGCATTTAGGCGCTAAACCGCACTTCATATCTTATCCCTTCGGGGGAATAAAGGACATAACCCCGCAGGTCGTCGATTATGTAAGACGACAACCGTGGGCGCATTTCCTGTTCTCGGCTTTTGGAAACAAGAATGTGAGTCCGATGGACAGGTTTAACATCCGGAGGGTGAATATTTCATGGAACGACGATCTTGTATTCGTGTTTTGGTTCAAAACCGAGGGAGGGTTTGATACACTCCTGTCGAGTTAATGTTGACTTGTATCGAGAAGCAATTTCGCCACAGCCTCGTGTCGCTGCTTACCCGTAACTGGTTATAGGGACGCCAAGGCGCCTACCTCGCCCGGAGCGCCATTGTGGTCATCCTAACCACAAGGTAGTCTCATTCCATAGCGTAATCGGCTTGATTGAATCGATCTTGAAGCTCCTTCTCGCAGAACGATGCTAGATCAGAGGATGGGAGTGAAAGACATCTGAATGGAGACACAATGAAAGGAGTCGTATTGGCTGGTGGGCTAGGAACTCGTCTAGTTCCCTTGACGAAGGTCACCAATAAACACCTTCTGCCGGTGTATGACCGGCCTATGATTTACTACCCCATTCAAACGCTTGTGAACGCGGGGATTCGTGAAATCATGCTGGTAACAGGTGGAAATAGCGCTGGCGACTTTCTGAAGTTGCTTGGTAATGGTAAAGAATTTGGGCTCGAGCACCTGGACTATACATATCAGGAAGGGGAGGGCGGTATTGCGGATGCACTGCGACTAGCCGAATACTTTGCTGATGGCGAACCGATCTGCGTAGTCCTAGGGGACAATATCATCGAGGGGAATATAATTCGTGCCGTGCAGGCTTTCCAAACCCAGAAAGTCGGGGCAAAAATCTTGCTCAAGGAAGTCAAAGATCCGCAGCGCTTTGGCGTGCCGGTCTTGGAAGGAAATCAGGTGGTTACGATCGAGGAAAAGCCCAAGCACCCCCGTTCACCATACGCTGTTACGGGCATCTATTTCTATGACGCCCAGGTATTCAGCATTATTAAGGCCCTCAAGCCGTCAGGTCGGGGTGAGTTGGAGATCACCGATGTCAACAATGCCTATATTGAGAAGGGGCAGCTCACATGGGATCTTCTGAAGGGTTGGTGGACTGACGCAGGAACTATCCAGTCTTTGTTCCTCGCAAATCAGCTTGTCTCCCAGACGGGCGCAAACAAGATCGAGATCTAGGAAAATTTACATTTTCGCCAGCCACGCATAGCATTCTCCCTTGGAAACAGCCGTTCCAGCCCCATCCCACAACTCGGAGTGACCACCCCCATGAATACCTTCCCCGCCAACGGTGCACGGAGTCTCAAGCTCCATCTTGGATGCGGCAAGTCGAAATTGCCAGGGCATATCGGGATCGATATCTCACGCCAGGCCGGAGTGGACATCATCTGCGATTTGCAACGCGTCCCCTGGCCTTTCAAAGACTCGTGTGCCGACGAATGTGTCCTCGTTAATCTTCTGGAGCATCTTCCGAATACCGTGCAAGTAATGGAAGAACTATGGCGTGTTTCCAAGCCCATGGGGCTGGTGTGCATTTTAGTTCCCTACTACAACTCACCCGGGGCGTTTCAGGACCCGACCCACGTTAGATTCTTCACGGAGCGAACGTTCGACTATTTCTCAGAGGATGGAACGACTGATCTAAGCCACTACAATTATTACTCCCGCGCCAGGTTCGAGATAGTCAGACTTGAGCTTTGTCAACGTCGAGTGCTCAAGTACTTACCATGGCGGATTCAGGTACTCCTTGCACATCACCTTGCTACGGCACACGCACTCGATGTGGTACTCAGAACAATCAAACGCGGCAAGGATCCGGCTGCGAGATCGTGAGTACATGAGGCAGCTTAATAAACCAGAGTCACCTTTCTGGCCGGTGCGATACGATAGTTTGTGTCTTCATGCAGCGAGGTTCCAGTGAGAGAAATGTGTGCTGTGGGTCTCTATGACAGGATCATATCCTGCCAAATCCGAAGATGCGAAGTAAGAAACCTGCCCACCAGCCATACCGTCGCTCGACATTTGCCCCCAGTCCTTCTTACGACCACGCTGTAAATCTGCGTAGACGCTATCCTCTTACGTAACAACACCTCGGCTCGGCTTCAGTGAGCACCGGCACGATCAACAAGAACACGAGCTGATTCCATAGATGCTCGATCTGTTTCTGTGCAAGCTACAAGAGTGAATAGCTTGGCCATAGCTAAGAGGCTGCTCAGCCTCGTTTGGTTCGTAAGCTGTGTCATCTTGTTTTTCCACGAGATGCATCCTTCTGAATACCCCGACATTTATATTTGGTCAAAACCACGATTTGGTGCACTATCTGTCCTGTTTGGTTTGGCTGGCTACTTCCTGTTCTCCATGTTCCGGCGCAGCCTGACACATTTCAATAACTATTTGACTTATGTCATGTTGGGTGTTCTCATTATGATGGAGATTCTTCTTCGAGTTGTACCAACTTTCATTCCCACCGAGCTGCTCCTGTACGTGCCTAAAAGTATCCGAACGACTGTTATTACAAGGCAGGGTTATATAAGGGAGGGGATGCTCTCTGCTGGTACTAACAGATTGCTTTATCACTTCAACCCGCAGCAGCGGATAGACTTTTACCCTCATGTACACATTGACGAACTGGGGTATAGAAACTCGGTTCATAATATCACGCAAGCGGACATTGTCCTTCTTGGGGATTCACTCACGCTGGCTTTTTCCTCAGACGAAGACTTGGCAGATCTGTTCCGACACAGTGGCTTTTCAGCACTGAACTTGGGGATGTTTGGGTATTCCCCGCAACACTACCGAGACGCCTATCAAGAGCTGGTTATCAAGAGAGGCATTAAGCACAACTACGTTCTTGTCTTCATGTTTGTCGGAAATGATTTTGCGGAGGCTTATCGATATGAGCAAGTGGCTCGAGTTGGCGGTGACTATCGCGCCTACCTTCCTCAGTTCGCCGAGGTGGAGGCGGCCTATGAAGGTCTCTCTGTGGTCATGAACCTCGCGCGGGGAGTTCCCGGATATTTACGGAGCAAATTGTTCACGAGTAAGGCTAGAACCATCAAACTACCCTATAAGTCCATAAAGACAACCGACTTATGGCCTCCTCCACAAATTACCGAACAAAGCACAGAATGGCGCCATGTCGCAGACTCGCTCGACGAGATAGCTATTCTCTCGCGGAGCCACGGAGCAGTGCCTGTTGCATTGATGTTCCCTTCCCCTGCGGTCCTCTATTCCAAATATGACGAGTCCCTCAAAAAATATGACCAAGCTTATCAAATTATCGTCAGTCGCCTGAGCCGCCACCTCGCACAAAATGGGGTACTTTTTGTCGATCTCAATGAGTATCTATCGCAAGAGATGGATCGACATTTTATCTATGCGGCTGAATCAGATTGTCACTTTAACACTCTTGGAGTTCATAGAACCTTCGAGGTTGTGCAAGCCTATCTTAAGTCACTGGCAAGTCAGTAACGACTTATCTCAAACTATACTGGCAGTACGCACAGGCGCTGTTGTCATTTCTGACCCATCTTTGTGGGTATTGCCACAGGTTCGCCTATCGCAGCGCTGTATGGCGAGGCGCAGTACAAGAAAGTGTCTCTGG